>Ga0066639_10004184_pt1 | contig 12368 bp, 12 predicted proteins | sample CryGeyCG2114_010_2_FD_59504 | JGI IMG/M metagenome (GOLD analysis project Ga0066639, IMG submission 59504) | Groundwater microbial communities from aquifer - Crystal Geyser CG10_big_fil_rev_8/21/14_0.10 | ecosystem: Environmental > Aquatic > Deep subsurface > Groundwater | place: USA: Utah...
CACGGACAGGGCTTGCCTGCATAGGCGCAACCGTTGTTTAAACCTTATAAGTACGAAAAGGGAAATACTTCTTATTCTTCGGCCTATTCTGCTAGGTCATTTTCTGTTTATAATAACAAAAGTATCAATTTGAAATTCAGGGCAATTGTTGCGCTCATTTTCATGTTAACTGGAATGGCGATATTTTTGACAAAAGTTTTGGTTCCCGTTGTGATTATTTATGCAAATACTGAAGATAAAAAGCCAGTTATAAGTCCTGTGCCAGTTGACGGGGGAACCTCTTTGTCATTAAATTTAGGAGCCTCAGCTAGTTCAGGTGAAAGGATGAATGATTTTGTGTTTGAAGAGCTTAATCCTGATTTTAACTCAGCTGCACATTTAGAGTCTAAAACTAGGCATAAAGATGATCTTCCTAAATATTTTTATTTGACGATTCCGAAGCTTGGAATTGAAGATGCGAAGATAGAAGTAAATTCCCCAAGTTTAGATCCACGTGAGGCATTAGGTCATTATTCAGGAAGTTGCTTACCAGACGAAGACTGTAACGTTTTTATATATGGACATTCAAATTATACACGTTCAGATGAAGCAGATTATAAATACAATGAAGGTGATTATAGCTATATTTTTAAGGATTTAGATAAACTGGAATATGGAGATGAATTTTGCATAAGTTTTGAAGGTAAGCCATATTGTTATATTGTTGAAATGACTAAGGTAGAAAATCCTAAAGATGTAAATCCTTTAGAGGAACCTATGCCAAAGAGTCTTGGCAATCACGAAAATACAGTTCAATTGTTTACATGTACGCCATCTGGAACTACTAAGTATAGATTATCGGTTGTGGGTAGGTTAGTAAAACAATAGTGGAATTATTCCTTCGGAGTCGGAATCTGTTGAATTATTAAATATGGGTTGGTTAGAGGTTGGAGTTGGTTTGGGCGTGGTGAAGGTGAGCGCGCTTTCCGAAGGAAAGCGCGCTCCATTTATTTCTACCTTATAAAAATATTCAGTACCTTCATCTAAATTAACCAAGTCGATTTTATGCACAGTATTTTCAGTAGCTTCTAAAATATTTCTGCAAATATCACTTGGTTCCGTAACATTTTCACATTGCCAGGTATTTTTGCTATAAATAATTTTTCCGATTGACGGATTTTGGGTTATCCAACTTATTTCAACTTCAGTATTTGATTTTAATCTACCCTGCAAGTTTATAGGTTCAGGATTTGCAGGTGATGCAACTGAAACATTATTTGTTGGCTGATTTAGTTTATTAAAACCGACAAGTGAAACACCGATTATTGTAGAAAGTATCAAAAAGGTAATAAAACCTTTATATCCTTGAACAGAGTTCATATGTCATCCTTTTGAAAAGATGTTTGTTTTATATGATGCAAACCCAAGTCCTATTAATCCTAAAGAAACTATTAAATACAGCATGAAGTCGTTTCCACCAGTAACTGGTACGCTCGAACTTGTTGATTGAGGTGTAGTGCTTACCACAGGATTAGGCGTAACAACTGGATCTGGTATAGGGGTTGTAGTAGGCGTTGTTTCTTGTGGAAGGCTTAATGTATAGCCCCCATTTATTGTTTCAGTCAAAAGTTGTTCCCCACCCGCGCCAGTGATTGCACTATTTGTTGCTATTGCTAATTGTACTTGCCCAGTAGTATCTATTGCTTCAAAATTAATTGAAGCGACTTTAACTTGCCCACTTTTATAGTTTCCAGCATTGTTAGTTGCACTAATAGATATCAATTTGGTTGTTTCATCAAAAGTTTTTTCGACATAAGAATCAAAATCACCATCATTTATAGAAACTACTTTTACGCTAGATGGATAATTTATTTTGATATTTGCACTGGCCATTTGAGGTTCTGTAGTAGAAGATTCTACATAAACGCTAACTTTGAAGCTTGATTTATTAATTAAACCAGTTGCTGGCGATATGTAAGCAGAAGCTGCAAATGATTTTGAAACAAACAACGTGAGTGCGAATAAGAACGTAACGAAAACTGAAAAAGATTTTACAAATGTTTTATTGTACTTGGGCAGTATGGTCATACTTATTTAACTATAAATATATTACCATTTATGATTATGTCTTCAAGTGGCAAAATTGGCAAGGTGGATTATTTTCTGGATTTAATTTTTCTGCTAATTGCTGATTTGATTCGATTGCTTTTGTTTTTATGAAAAACGTTCTTTTTTGTTGCCTTATCTATTGCTTTTTGAACTTCAGAGAATTTAACGGTTATGTCTGCCTGTGTAGATTTTGTATCTGCAATAAGTGCATTCATGCTATCTATGGCTGTTTTTACACGCTCTTTCATCCATCGGTTATAGCCTGTCTGACGGGCTGTTTTTCGTATCATTTTTTGTGCTTGTTTGGTATTTGCCATAACGCTGGTAATTCTATCAATTTGTTGTTGTTATAGCAACTATTATGATAGTATCATCATGCTTATGGTGAGTAGAATCGTTTTTCACGGAAAACGCCTAATCAATTCAAAACAAGAAACAATTTTATCTGCAGCGGCGGTTATTGGATTTATATACGCTATATCAGCATTTTTAGGATTTATACGAAATCGAATTCTATCAGGATATTTTGGCGATTCTTCAGAATTAGGAATATTTTTTGCGGCAGATGCGATTCCTAATTTAATATTATCTTTGATTGTTTCTGGTTCTTTGTCTAGTGCTTTTATTCCAGTTTTTACTAAAAAGTATAAAAAAGATCCAAAAGAGGCTTGGAATTTAACTTCAAGTGTATTAAATATATCCCTTGTAATTTTTTTGATTATTACTATCGGAGTTATGTTTGGTGCAGATTTTATATCAAGAGAAATTATTGCAAGAAACAGCGATCTTACAGATGAAAATTTCAAATTACTCGCAAATCTTATGAGGGTCATGATGATTTCTCAAATAATTTTTATTTTTAGCAGTTTCTTCACAAGTGTTTTGCAATCTTTTAATAGATTTATAGTTCCTGCTTTGGCTCCTGTTATGTACAACCTAGGAATGATTATTTTTCTTTTACTCTTTGTAAAAGAATTAGGTATTTATGCTCCAGCATATGGAATGATTTTTGGTGTATTGCTGCATATGGGTATACAAATTCCAATGGCTCGATCTTTAGGTTTTAGGTATTTTCCTAATCTTGATTTTAAGAATAAAGGAGTTAGAGAAATTTATAGGTTAATGATTCCAAGAACAATAGGTCAAGCTGCCCAAAAGTTTCTAGGACCACTTTATACTAATTTGGCATTATTCATATCAGCTTCTTCAAATGTTATTTTGACCTTTGCTACTGATTTACAAAATTTGCCTGTTCGTCTTTTTGGAATTTCAATTGGTCAAGCCGCATTGCCTTTATTAACAAATGCCTATGAAGATGGAGATATTTCTAAATTTAGAATTTTGCTTATAAAAACCTTAAGACAAATAGTCTTTTTTGTTTTGCCTGTAAGCATTTTATTATTTGTATTGCGTGTGCCAATGGTTCGACTTGCCTTTGGAGCAAAAAAATATTCTTGGGAAGCAACTGTTATGACAGCCTATTCCGTTGGGTTTTTTAGTATTTCTCTTGTTGCTCAAGCTTTGATATTAATTTTGTCAAAAGCCTTTTATGCTTTATGTGATACTAAAACGCCTTTAAAAATCAGTTTAATATCTATTGTTATAAATGTTATTTTTGCATTGCTTTTTGTACGACAGATGCATTTAGGAGTTTGGAGCTTGGCCCTAGCTTATTCGATAGGAAGCGCCGTAAACTTTATACTTCTTTTTATATATTTATTCAAAAAAATAGGTGGATTAGATTTATACATTTTCGTAAAAGCTGTTAATCGTATAAGCCTAGCTACTTTAATAACAGGTATTGCTCTTTATGTTCCATTAAAAATTATGGATGAATTGGTTTTTGATACAACTCGAACTTTAGATCTTTTACTACTGACTGGAACCGTTTCTTTAATAGGCTTTTTAACATACATCTTTTTTGCTCATTTGATGAAAATCGAAGAACTCGAATTAGTAACCTCTTCAATAGAAAGAATAAAATTTCGACTAAGGAGAAATTCTGTTAGATAGATTATTCAAAAGCAACAAATTAACAGAAGTATCTATTGGATCTGTGGCAGACGAAATATTTATATCACTTATCGGTTCTTTGTAAGCAAGAAAAGATTGGTACATTGTCAAACCAAATACTAAAACTAAGGTAATAATTAAAACATTGATAAAGTCTTTGTGTATCATTTTATTTGATAATAGGATTTCGCTACTACCTCTGTAGAAACTATTTTTGTAAACTCTGTCAACTCGGTTGGTTTTAATGAGATTTTTTCAATATTTACTATTCTTAACATGTTAGATATGTCATCAAAAAGCATATTCAAATTATTGTATGTACCATCTGCAGAAAAGTTTACCAAAACGGTTCCTAATTCGTTTTCTTTTGAATAAGTATAGTCAATTTTCTTTATAAGTACGCCATTTTTTGTTGCTAAATTTTGTATTTGTCTTAAAAGTTTATCTTCTTGTGGTTCTTTAGGAACTGCTGCCTCTGAAAGTGCGATAGTTTTTCCATAGGTTGCGTAAAGTGACTGTATTTCTTGCATTACCTTTATCTTTTCGTCAAGCTGCTTATCTATTTTCTTGTAATCGCTTATCTTTTTTCCTAGTTTAACGGCTGTAATTATTGATGGACGAATTAAGAAAATCCCAAGAAGAATGAGCGCAACAATTGAAATACCTAATTGTATGTATTTAAGAGAATTTGATTCGTATTTACTTGAAGACCTTTGGTCTGAGAGTATTTTTGATCTTATTTTCATAATTTATTTAATTTCAAATCAGCCAATTCCATTGATAAACTAAATTCATAGATTCCATCTTCTGGTTTTAGTTCGCTTCTATTAATAACTAAACTTTTAACTGATATATCTGAAATAAGTTGATTCATAAATAATCCAAAATCTTGTGCTGTTTTTACTTCTGCTGTTAACGAAAGATTATTATTATCAAATTCCATATCAGTTATTAAAACATTTTCAGGAATTTCATCTTGTAGTTTTGCTAAACGGGTTTTCCAATCTATTTGTTTAGACATTACTGTTTCTAATAATTTCAATTTTAGCAATACTGCTTTGTGTTTAGTTTCTATATCTGAAGTTGTATTTACAATAAGTACTTTTTCTTGAGTTTTCTTTTCTAAAGAAGACATATCGCTGTCTAATTTAAAGCGAGCAAGAAAAACAACGACAATAAGAATATCAACGGCAATGATTATTATCTTTCCACTATTAGTTACCCATCTAAAAAACTGATTTCCCATATTCGCATTTTGTTGATTCTGTTTTGGTATAAAGTTAACGTTCTCTTCAGAATATTTTGGCATTAGCTAGATTTTAACAGAACACTGTATAATATTTCCATCATGAAAGCTGAAAACATAAGGAATTTTTGCATAATAGCCCATATAGATCACGGTAAATCAACGTTAGCTGATAGATTATTAGAATTGACTGGTTCGGTCAGATATGAAGAAAAATCAAAACAAGTTCTAGATAGCATGGATTTAGAGAAAGAAAGAGGAATAACAATAAAGCTAAAAGCTATTAGAATGAAGCACAAAATTGATGGTTTAGAATATGAGTTGAATCTGATAGATACTCCTGGGCATGTCGATTTTGGTTACGAAGTTTCAAGATCTTTGGCGGCTTGTGAAGGTGCATTGCTTTTAGTGGATGCAAGCCAAGGTGTGCAGGCACAAACAATTGTGAATTTAGAGAAGGCGAGGCACGAGGGCTTAAAGATTTTGCCTGTTGTGAATAAGATAGATCTGCCCTCTGCCGAGCCTGAGGCATGTGCTATTCAGCTTATTGAGCTTGGATTTAAAGAAGAAGATATTTATTATACTTCCGCAAAAACAGGTGAAGGTGTTGATAAACTACTTAGTAGAATTGTTACTAAAATTCCTGCTCCAGAAAGCCATTTAAATGAACCATCTAGGGCTTTAATTTTTGATTCGATTTATGATGATTATCGTGGAGTTGTTGCGTTTGTTAGAGTTATAGATGGATCTTTTAAAACAAATTCTAAGATAAAATTTATAGCATCTAAAGCTGTTACAAAAATTGTTGAATTAGGATATTTGTCTCCTAAAGAAGTTTTAATTGATGAAATAACTGCAGGCGAAGTCGGATTTATTGCAACAGGATTAAAACAGATAAATGAAGTTAGGGTAGGAGATACAATTTGCCTAGATGGGGAATCGCCGAAGGCGATTCCCGGATATAAAGAGCCAATTCCAGTCGTTTATTTAAGTTTTTATCCTGAAGATACTTCAAAATATCTAGATTTACGCGAAGCTTTTGAGCGCTTAAGTTTAAACGATGCGGCTTTTACTTTTGAACCAGAAAGTATTGGATCGATAGGCAAAGGTTTTAGATGTGGCTTTTTGGGATTATTGCATGCAGATATTATTAAGGAACGAGTCGAAAGAGAGTTTGATGTAGATGTTGTTACGACTTCTCCTTCTGTTCGTTATCTTCTTACAACAACTTCTAACGAAGAAATCGAAATTAAATCGGCTTCTGAATATCCAGATGTTACGTATGTAAAAGAGGTAAAAGAACCATGGACTCAAATGTCTATATATACTCCAACAAATTATATGAGTGCGATTATGGATTTATGTAAATCTCGACGTGCAGAATACATTTCGACAGAACAAATGGATACAACAAGAATGAAGATTATTTATGATATTCCGTTGATTGAAATCATTGTTGATTTTTACGATAAATTAAAATCCATTTCATCTGGATATGCCTCTATAGATTACAAACTAACAGATTATCGCAAAACAGAAGTTTCTAGAATGGATATTTTAGTTGCAGGCGAAGAAATTATGCCCCTTTCACAATTAGTACAAAGACACATGTCAGTAGCTGAAGGTTTACGTGTTGTCGCAAAATTAAAAGAGCTTATTCCTAGGCAACAATTTAAAGTTTCGCTTCAGGCGGCAATAGGTGGGAAAATAATTGCGCGGGAAGATATCTCACCTATGCGAAAAGATGTTACAGGATATTTATATGGTGGAGACATAACTCGCAAAATGAAGCTTCTAGAAAAACAAAAGAAAGGTAAAAAGCGAATGAAACGATTTGGAAGTGTAGATATTCCACAAGATGTTTTTTGGAAGGTTATGGAGAAATAGAAACCAAAACCAATGGTTTTCGTTTTGTTTTTTCAAAGAAATATCTTTCTAGAGCGGCTTCGATTCTGGTTTGAATTTCTTGCGGGTTTTGTTTTTGTTTAGCAAACTCAGCATATTTTTTTTCAACAAACAATGTGGTGTCTGTTATTAATTTTTTAGATTCTTTAACAAAAACAAAACCACGAGTATACAGCTCGGCTTTTCCACTTTTTATTACAATTACTGCCATTCCATGATTTGCCATTTGTATTCTATCTTCTAAAATCTTAGTTCCAACATCGCCGACTAGGCTTCCATCAACATAAACTTCTTTTAATTTAAGTCTTTCTCCAAGTCTAGCTGTTCCATTTTCAAAAATTACGCTTTGTCCATCTAATAGTTGCAATACTCTTTTTGCTTCTATTCCTTGTGATTCCATCATGTCTGAATATGCTCTCATGTGTTTTACGTTTCCTCCGATAGGAATAAAAAATCTGGGTTTAACAATATTTGCAAGAAGTGATAAATCTCCTCTTCCTCCGTGGCCAGAGACATGAAGATTATTTTGGATTTCGGAATAATAGATTTCGGCACCCTTCATATATAGTTCGTCAATCATAAAATTTACAGCACTAACCGAATTAGGAATAGGATCAGCTGAAAAAATAACTACAGCATTGTTTTCAAGTGTCGTGTTTTTGTGCTCGCCCATTGCAACTCTCCAAAGACCTGATCCCTTTTGTCCGTAACTTCCACTAATAATATAAGTAAGTTCTCTTTGTGGATATTTATGTGCGTTTCTTTCTTCAACAAAAACATTTTCAGGTGAATTAATATATTTCATTTCACGCGCAACTGACATTGTATTGTTTATTGATCGTCCGCTTAAAACAACTTTTCGTTTAAATTTTATAGAGGCATCTATAGCTTGTTGAATACGTGAAATGTTAGATGAAATTGTTGTAATAAATACTTGACTGTTTGTAGAATTTTCTAAGATTTTTTCAAATGTGGATTGTATTGTTTTTTCTGATTTTGCATATCCTTCTGAAGTTGAACCTAAACAATCAGACAACATTGCTAAAACTCCTTCTTTGGTTTCAGCAGCTAATACGGCAGCTTTTTGAACATCAAAAGGTTTATCCATAACCGGAGTCCAATCAAATTTATAATCAGCACTGTGAAAAACTCTTCCTTGTGGGGTATCAATTGCAAATCCTAAAGTGTCTGGAACAGAGTGATTTACATGAAATGCATTTATTTTGAAAACCCCAAGTTGCATAGGTTGATCAGGGTCAAATGTTTTTATTTTAATATGATTTAAATTTGTATATTCTTCTAGGGATTTTTCAATTAATCCTTTTACAAATGGAACTGCATAAACATCAAACGCATATTTTTCAAGAAGATATGGTAATGAGCCTCTATGATCTTCGTGCCCATGTGTAATTATTATTCCACGAACCTTATCTCTGTTTTCTAAAATGTATGTAAAGTCTGGAATAATAATGTCGACTCCAGGGGTTTCCATGTCAGGAAATCCAATTCCGCAATCCATAACAATAATGTCGTTTCCAGATTCGTAAACATACATGTTTTTTTGTACTGTAGTGGTTCCCCCTATTGGGATAATTTTTAGTGTTGGTTTTTCCATTTATTTTTCTTTAGCTTCTTTAAGGATTTTAGGTATTTCTAAAAAGTCTTCTATCAATGCTAATTTCATTTTTGGATTTCGTAATCCGGCTGCAGGATGATACACAGGGTAAACTATATGACTCTTAATTTCAAGCGGTTTTCCATGATCAAGAGATATTTTAGCATCTAAAGCAAAATAATTCATGGCGAATCTTCCAAGTGTAACTATTATTTTAGGGTTAATTATTTCTAATTGGCGTGTAAGAAAGGGCTGGCAAGCTTTTATTTCTTCTGGCATTGGGTCGCGGTTATCAGGTGGACGATGTTTTATTATATTTCCAATCCAAATATCTTCTCGTTTGTATCCAATTTGCCCAAGCATAAATTCTAAAAGCTTGCCAGCCCTTCCTACAAATGGTCGACCTGTCTGATCTTCGGTTGCTCCAGGGGCTTCACCTATAAATACAATTTCAGAATCAGCGTTTCCTTCACCGGGAACAGCGTTTATCGCAGTTTCACACAAACCACAATTTTTGCAATTAATAATCTGCTTTGCAAGTTCATCCAAAGCGGCACGCTTTTCAGAAGATGTCATACTTACATAATAACAGGGATAGGCCTCTTTGAGGATAGGCCCGAAAAGGGATAGGCCGTTTTCATGTCTGTCCCTCAATTTTCATGTAAAATCTATTTATGCTTGTTAATTCAATAAAGTTAGAATTTTTTCGAAATTACAAAAAGCAAACCTTTGAATTTGATAACGATACTACAATAATAGTTGGCCCAAACGGTGCAGGAAAAACAAACATACTCGAAGCCATTGTTTTACTAAGCACAGCAAAATCAGCTCGCGTTGCAATTGAAAAAGACTTAGTAAATGTCGATTCAGAATATGCTCGAGTTATTGGTAACTACGACACTGGAGACAAACTTGAAATTGGATTGCAAGTAAACCCAAATTCGTCGCGAATTAGAAAAATCTATAAGGTAAATGGAGCGCCTAGAACTGGTGCAAAATTTATAGGAACATCCAAAACAGTATACTTTGCTCCTGAAGATATTAGACTTGTTGCAGGTTCGCCTTCGAGACGTAGGGAATATTTAGATAGAGTATTATCCCAAACAAGCAAAGATTATTACTCAAGCTTATTAAAATACAATAAAATAATTAAACAAAGAAACAAAATTTTAGAACAATCCCAAGGCCAAATTCTTCATAACATATACAAAACACAACTTGAATTTTGGAATGATCAATTATTACTTTATGGAAAAATAATCCAAAATGCACGCAAAAACTTTTTTGAATTTGCAAAAGAAAATCTTAATGAAATTAGCAAGGGATTATATATGGATTCTTTAAATTTGGAGTTGGAATATATGCCAAATTATTTATCAGAATCTAAACTAGGATCTGTTTTGCAAAGAGAACTTTTACGTGGAACAACACAAATTGGCCCTCATAGAGACGACTTTATTTTTCATTTAGATAAGGCTGGCCGCGTGTTCGATTTAAAATCATATGGGTCACGCGGCCAGCAGAGAACAGGCGTTTTATGTCTAAAAGTTTTAGAGTTGAAATATATTCTATCGACAACAAGGGTAACCCCGATTTTATTAATGGACGACATCTTTAGCGAACTCGATAGCGAATATCGTTCTCATGTTGAGTCAATTGTAAAAAATCATCAAACAATAATTACTACAGCTGATATACATAGTATTCCATTTAACCTAAAAAAATCTGCGATGATAGAACTTTGAATGTTATAATAATTTTCAATTAACACAATGAAATCTAATGAAGTTCGAACTAAATATATAGAATTTTTTCAAGACAAAAAGCATGCATTTATTCCATCTGCTCCACTTGTAACACAAAATGATCCAACAACTTTATTAGTAAGTTCTGGCATGCAGCCTTTATTAAACTATTTTTTAGGAGAAAAACATCCTAACGGAACACGTATTGTTGATTCACAAATTGCAATTAGAGCCCAAGGAATAACAAACGATGACACTTTAGAGGTTGGTGATAATCGTCACACAACTTGTTTTGAAATGTTAGGTAATTGGAGTTTTGGAGATTATTTTAAAAAAGAGCAGATACAATGGATTTCAGAATTTTTGTTTGATGTAATTAAATTAGATCCGCAAAAAATTTATGTAACCGCTTATTCTGGGGATGATAAATATAACATTCCTAAAGATTCTGAATCAGTTGAAATTTGGAAAACTATTTTTAAAGAACGTCAAATCGAAGCAAACGAAATTGAAATGGGAACCGAAAAAGACGCAGCTTCAAAAGGAATGCAAGGCTCAAGAATATTTTATTACAAAGATAAAAATTGGTGGAGCCGTTCTGGGTTACCCCAAAATATGCCAGTTGGAGAACCTGGTGGGCCTGATTCCGAATTATTTTATGATTTTGGAACTAAACATGACAAAGCCTATGGTGAAAATTGTCATCCGAATTGTGACTGTGGAAAATTTCTAGAATTAGGTAATTCCGTTTTTATGCAATATCAAAAAAAAGATGAAAATACATTTGTTTTGCTTCCAAATAAAAATGTAGACTTCGGAGGTGGACTCGAAAGAATTACCGCAGCTTCGATGAATGAAGCAGATATTTTTAAAACAGATTTGCATTATTCGATAATAGAGAAGATAGAGATTGTAAGTGGATTAAAATACGAAGGAAAGGATCGAGCTAGCATGAGGCTGATTGCTGATCATGTGAAAGGTTCGACCTTTTTAATTGCACAAGGAGTTCTTCCTGCAAATAAAATGCAAGGATATATTCTTAGAAAACTTATAAGAAGAGCATACGTAAAAATGTATATGCTTAATTCAGAAGTAACTTCAGAATCCTTTGCTGAACTTGCTGATGAAGTTGTAAAGATTTATGAAGATTTAGATGATGGTTATGGATTTAAACTTGAATTATCTCAATCAGATCATATTAAGCAAATTATTTCAGAAGAAATTTCTCGATTCAGCACAACATTAAAAAATGGATTAAAACTATTTAATAAAATTTCTGATTCAGAAATTACAGAAAACTTTGCTTTTGATTTATTTCAAAGTTCTGGTTTTCCTTTCGAGATAACCTTTGATTTAGCAAAACAAAAAGGTGTTGAACTTGATAGAACAAAATTTAATAAATTATTTGAAGAGCATCAAAAAAAATCTCGAGCAGGCGCATCAGAAATGTTCAAAGGGGGATTAGCCGATACTTCAGAACAAACAACTCGTTTACATACTGCAACGCATCTGCTTCATAAAGCTTTACGAGAGGTGTTAGGTAATCATGTTAAACAAATGGGAAGTAATATTACCGCAGAGCGTTTGCGCTTTGACTTTTCTCATTTTGAAAAAATGACAGATGAACAAATTGCTAAAGTTGAACAAATTGTTAACGAGAAAATTCAAGAGAAATTACCAGTTCAAAGCGAAATTTTATCGAAAGCCGATGCTGAAAAAACTGGCGCTATACATTTTTTTGGAGACAAATATGGAG
>Ga0066639_10004187_pt1 | contig 12364 bp, 12 predicted proteins | sample CryGeyCG2114_010_2_FD_59504 | JGI IMG/M metagenome (GOLD analysis project Ga0066639, IMG submission 59504) | Groundwater microbial communities from aquifer - Crystal Geyser CG10_big_fil_rev_8/21/14_0.10 | ecosystem: Environmental > Aquatic > Deep subsurface > Groundwater | place: USA: Utah...
ATAGGTCGCCCCGTATGCCTGAGGCACTCGGGTCGCTCCGATAAGAATTTATCCTGGCGGGACACTCGAGTTCAGTACCAAAATAACTGGGACTGTGTAAGGGGTTTTGAAGCATTTCAGCTTTCACGAATTTGAGGCACTCGGGTCGGGGTAGTTGTGCAAACTGGTACAAAGTGGCACACCCCACAGCACCGTTCCAATTTAGGAGGTTTTGGAGGATATTTGTCTTAAAGCAGTTCAGATAGATCATCAAAATTTTCTTTCACGAGGTTTTTCCAGTTAGTTGTTTCGCCTCCAGATTTTGGCAGGTCGTTTTTATGATATACCAACACGATCTGCACTGCTTTTAAGGCACGATCTACAACTATAATACAGCGATTACCAGATGCTTTTCTCGATTCCTTTGTCCCAGCAACTCTGAATTCAATCTTACAAATCTGAATATTGCCTTTCTCTGCGATTATATCTCCCATGGAACGTGAAAGTATGACATCTGGTCTACTTAGCTCTATTTTAAGAGCCTTTTGAGTGACGATCCAGTGAGTCTTGTACTTCTTCGCAAATTTCTTACAGAAATGTTTATCTGAAAAAGGGTTGAAGCTGACTGAATACTCTCCATCAACAGACATATTCTGGGTCTTCCTGTGTGATGAGCTCGTATGGGATTATTTCACCATCAGCACAGATTGAATATGGTAACTGTTTATGAGTAAAAGCCACAATTTCACTAGTACGTTTCTTCTTCCATTTCTGTGCGATTTGTTTTATGAGCTTCTTTTCATCATTGGATAGCATGTCTGTACCCATCCTGCTTCCAGCATCAGAAACTGATATCAACATAGCTCCAGCTTTGGTAGGAGCAATATTTAGATCACCAGATTCAAACGCCTCTTCAACTATACGGAAAAAAGGATCTGGAACAGGACCGTACTGGATTTTTCTATATGACATCCCACTCATACTTTGCAAGTGTTCATAAAACCAACCGAAGTCGGCAAGGTATAGTAGCTTTGCAAGTTTTGTTTTAGGGATTTTACCATCATTGCCAGAGGCGTCCTTAATAAAAGCAAATATCATTTGCCTATATTTTTCGTCATTGGGAATCAGACCATTTGCCAGCTGATTTACTGATACACCTAGCATCTCTGCGACCATCACAGCCTCTTCGAATGTCAAACCACGTTTCCCTTGTTCGATACTAAGATATGACTGGCGAGAAATGGCGAGTTTATCGGCCATTTGTTCTTGAGTAATATCACGATCTTCACGTAATCTTCTTAAAAGTTCGATACTAATGGTATTCATATACAAGCATACTAGTATACTATGTATAATATTACAACATTAGATGTTGACAACTTTGACATGCACGATGTAAAATAGAGTCAATTAATCAGTAAATATGCCTACAGAAAGAAAAAACATAAGAGTTACAAAGGAGAACGGTTCTGGGAGAAATCTGAGATTTCTTGACCCAACTTTAGGGAAAGAGATGACACGCGTCCAATTTACCAAGGAGATTGATAAGGGGAACTATCTAGGGTACTACACAAGAAAAATTAACGGACTAGAGACGCCTGTGTCAAAACCTGATAATAAAGCGAACAATAATTTGGGCTAATCTTAAGCAAGATCCTTCAATTGATCAGTTGGGTGCGTGCCGCTGGGCCCTTTTGAATTTCACGCTCCGGTTATCTCAGCTTCGCTTCTTCCTCCTGGGCGCTTCTTACAGAGCTTCCAGGCGGGGAAAAGCGAATGCTGATTCCCGAGTATTAATTCATAAGCTCTTTGTCTTATGCCTTATTTCAAGGTATTTCTCGATAGTGCACGCGAATGGCGTTGGACGCTCCACGCGGCTAACGGCGAAGCGGTTGCTGTGAGCGAGGGTTACACCTCCCATGCAAGCGCATTGCGTTCTATCGAGATGGTTAAGCGGATTGTTCCAGTTGCGATAGTTCGCAACTAGCACAGTTCGTCAACAATCCCGACTGATCAATTGAAGGATTTTCCGGGCACGAAACACATCATCTATTTGACGGGTTTACAGTGCTTATGTATTCTTGGAACAAGCGCAAGAGAGCGCGAGAGAAACGCGTCGCCATGTGACGTAAGCATAAAAGAGAAGAACACCAGCAAACGCTGGCGTTTAGTGAAGGGCGAAAGCCCTAGCAATAGCACAACTAAGAGTTTTCTATACGGCACGACCGTAATTCTTATTTGTGTAGCATTGAGCACTGAGCGTCGAGCGTTTTTTTGTTATTAATTATATAAATCTTATGTTACAGAAACAAAGTTTAAAAACGGACAACCTGTCCGTTACGTACGTACCAATCGTGGATCTTAAGTCCGCAAGCTATAACCCACGTATCCATGACGATGAGGCTCTTGAACAATTAAAAAAGAGTTTGCAACAACATGGATTTGTGGAGCCTGTGTTGCTAAATTCGGCACCAAAGCGTTATAACACAATTATCGGAGGCCACATGCGCATTAAAGCTGCGCAGATGATGGGAATGAAGAAAGTTCCTGCTGTCTATGTCTGTATTACCGACATGAAAAAGGAAAAAGCTCTGAACCTGCGTCTAAACCGCGTACACGGAGCTTGGTCATTTGAAGACCTTAAGCATTTCGACATCGATTTGCTTCTCGATACGGGATTTGATGCATCGGATCTTGATCAGATTTGGGCGGATGCGTTGTCTATCGAAGACGACGGATTCAATGTAGAGGAGGCGGTGTTGGCGATCAAAATGCCACAGGCGAAGTTCGGAGAAATTTACCAACTTGGTAATCACCGTATTTCTTGCAATGACGCAACTGATCTCATCGCCGTGCAGGCACTTGTGGGAAATGAGCGAATGGACATGGTCACCTTGGATCCTGTATATGGCATCGGCTTAGATTACAATAAAGGCGTGTCGACAAAAGGTAAGTATGCGGGTTCAGAACGTGATCAGCTGAAGGGTGAAGAGTACCGTGCCTTTCTTAAGACCTCTATTGAAAACGCAATGGTCGTCTCAAAAGAAGACTTGCATTTCTTTTGCTGGAACGATCAACGGCACATTGGAATTGTTCAATCACTGTTCGAGGAAGTGGGGTTAAGCAACAAGAGTGTGTGTTTCTGGGTGAAAAATAATTTCTCGCCTGTAATGGGTATTGCTTGGAATAAAAGCTATGAAGCGTGTATGTACGGCACTCGTGGAAAACCCTATCTCAACCCAGACATACGCAATCTTACGGAAGTGCTGAACAAGGGAGTGGATCCAGGTAATCGTCAATTGGATGATATTACCGATCTGTTTGACCTCTGGCTTGTGAAGCGTTTGAATGCTCAGGACTATACCCATTGTACGCAAAAGCCTATAGACGTGTACGAGAAGCCATTACGGCGTTGCTCCAAGGTAGGAGATAACGTCTTGGATTTGTTTAGTGGAAGTGGCACAACACTTCTCGCGTGCGAGCAGATGAAGCGCCGAGCATTTGTCACAGAAAAGGATCCCGTGTTTGTCGACGTATGCATTCGGCGATACGAAGAGGCGACCGGGATTAAAGCTAAAAAACTCTAACGTGTGTTTATGAAAATCAAAAATAGTGACTTAATTCAGCTAGGTGATCACCTTTTATTGTGTGGCGACTCAACCAAGCAAGTAAATGTTGATCGTCTACTAATCGGGAAGGAAATCTCTCTAGTACTCACTGATGTGCCATATGGCGTTGCCTATGTAGAGAGTAAGGCGGGATTTACTCAATCAATTGCAAAACCTAAAGAAATTGAGAATGACCAGATCCAATCCGAAGATCAGTACCGTGAGTTTACTGTGGCTTGGCTTAATGCAGTGAAGCCATTCATGGCAAAGAAGAATTCAGTATACATCTTCAACAGTGACAAGATGATCTTTTCGTTACGTGAAGGGATGGTACAAGCGGGCTTTCGTTTTACCCAGCTTCTTATTTGGGCAAAAACACACGCTGTAATTGGACGGATGGATTATCTGCCGTCACACGAGCTGATCGCCTATGGGTGGTTTGGAACTCATACCTTCCACAAATCCAAAGACAAAACAGTCCTCGTGTGCCCAAAACCAGCCAAGAGTAAATGGCACCCGACTTCCAAACCTAGAAAGCTCTTGCGCCGACTCATACTAAACAGCTCGAAGGTTGGCGACACTGTATATGAGCCATTTGCTGGAGCAGGTTCTTGTTTGCTCGCTTGCGAAGAAACAAAGCGTAAATGTCTGGCTATTGAGCTCGACACGGAGTACTGCGAGACAATTGTGATGCTTTGGGAACGTATGACGGGAAAGAAAGCAAGGAAGTTGTGATATGGCCAAGCAAAAAGAATATCCAGCCAACCAAGAGCGAATACAGAAACAGAAGGAGTTGCTCATTGAGCAGATGAAGAAAACACCTGTTGTTGAAATTGCTTGTCAGAAGGTCGGTGTCGGACGCACCACCTTCTACCGCTGGCAACGAGAGGATGCGAATTTTGAAATGGCATGCGTTGAAGCCATCAGTACGGGCATCGATCTTGTAAATGATCTAGCTGAATCTAAATTAATCGGCCAAATCCAGGATAGTAATTTCGCAGCTATTCGATTCTGGCTTCAAAACCACAAAGCAACCTATGGAAACAAACTCCAAGTCTTCGCAGGAAAATCAGAAGAACTCTCCGACGAAGAACAACAACTCGTTGAACAATCCTTCGTTCGAGGGGAATATCTCGAACAGGAAGCCGATGAAACAACAGGCTTTCGATCTACTGATGAAGAATCACCTGGCACGGATATTGTGGGTACGTAAGTCGGTCCGTAACTTTTTTACGCTGTATTTTGGGCACTACATGGGGTATGCGTTTGCACCCGTGCACGAAACTCTGTTTGAAAAGCTAGAGGATCAAAGTAATGGGCGCGTGATCGCTATGGTATTCAGAGGAGGTGGAAAAAGTTCCATCTGTACGACCGCCTTTCCCCTCTGGGCGATTCTCGGTGTTCATCAAGCGAAACACGTGCTTATTGTGAGCCGAACAACACAGCAGGCTCAACAGCATCTGGAAAACATCAAAATAGAATGTGAGTCTAATCCATTTTTGAAGAAAGATTTTGGAGAAGTATTTCAGAAGGAAACGCCATGGAACGCAACCTCTCTGACATTCTCCAAAGTAAGAGCACAAGTCACGGCCGTTTCATCGGAGCAGAGTATGCGCGGAATCCGTTATGGAGCCAGTCGGCCAGATATTATTATTCTCGATGACGTAGAGGATATCGCTTCGGTTAAGACAAAGGAATCACGGGATAAATTGTTCGATTGGTTTACAGGCGATCTTCTTCCAGCTGGAAACGAAAACACACGACTAATTGTTGTTGGAAATAATCTTCACAATGATAGTTTGCTGAACCGTTTGATCGCACGAGCAGACAATGGTCAAATGGAAGCCACCATTATCCGCCAACCTATTATGAACGAGGACGGATCGTCTGCATGGACGGCGCGCTTTCCTGACCAAGATTCACTCGAAGCATACCGACGTACCATCCCAAGTGATCGTGCATGGCAACAAGAAATGATGCTTCAGCCAACATCACCTGAGGATCAGATTATTCAGGAAGAGTGGATTCATTACTATGATGAACTGCCAGAGGATGGTGGGGTAACGAGTTATTTTGCTATTGGCATCGACTTGGCGATTAGTCAAAAAAGTATGGCGGATAAGACTGCAATGATACGTGCAGTTGTTCATGGAACAGGTCACAACATGAAAATCTATATATTGCCATACCCTGTGAACAAGCAACTCACAGGTGCACAGGGTGTAGAGTCGGCTATGAACCTTGTTGAAGAATCAAAAGGCAAACGAACCCGTGTCTTTGTAGAAAGTGTGGCGTACCAAAAGATTTTTGTTGAGCTTTTGCGATCAAATGGTGTTCGTGACGTGTATGAGTACCAGCCTGGCTCGATGAGCAAAGAAGATCGTTTGATGAGTATCGCGTCACTCATAGAAGAAGGTCGTGTTGTGTTTCCCAAAGCAGGAGCACAGTTTGTTATTGATCAAACGGTCGGTTTTGGTGTTGAAAAGTATGATGACCTTGTGGACGCGCTAACGACCCTTGTCATTGGTGTAACAAAGCTTAATCCACGCAAAACAAAAGTGGGGATGACGATTGGTAACTTTGTGCACGCATATACTTCCGAAGAGATGGAAAAAGCACGCCACGATACACAGGTTGATCGTAAAGCAACGGATGAGTATATTGCTTATCACCGACACATGAACGAGATCGGAGCCAAAGAGGGGTTGGCATGGGATAGACATGGCGGATGGCGAGCAATTTCGCCTCCCCCTGTCCCGCCAGCCAACCGTCAATCCAAACCTGAAAAGTGAATGACATTAAATTGGTCTAACGGCATACCCTCATCACTACCAAATGGAAAAACAGTACCGAGTTGTATATTGAAAAAGCTGGAAACCGCAATCAAACCAGAGACCCCACCAAAACTAGTTGGTATATACTTACACCCTCCTTTTGTTGGGTCTGGTGATACTTGTTTCTTGATGGCGAGATAACTATCAAAGTTTTTTCCAGTTAGGATAGCTTCGCGTAAAGGATCAAAAGATCCTTCTAAAACAAGAGGGCCATGGTCTAGGAAAGCACATTCATATGCCTGTTTTAATATCGCTCTAGCGACTTGTTTGATGTAACTCGGTGTAAGTTTTGTTCTACCAATGGATGTCCATTGTGCACCATTGTCGGATGATGATACCTGCTCATTAGAACTTAATTGTATTTCTACATGACCAGAACCTCGGTGCTTTATTTTCGTATCCTGTAAAAACAAGGCTTTCAGTTGTCCGTGTTTTGAAGGTATTTGATGTAAGGCCTTCATCATAGCGATACCATCGAATTGGACGAAGACAGAATCGAGTATTGATAGAACACCGTTGTTACAAAAATCACAAACACATCCAGCTGGAAGGATCTTGGTTTTATTACCAAGGCTTTCTGGGAAGATATGTTCTTCTGATAAGAATTGGCCTGACACAGTTAAGCAAAAAATGCACTTAGACATAAGACTTATAACGCATTATAAGTCTGCAACCTCTCGGAACTTTCGGTAGATCTCCACCATTGCAAGGGTATCCAATCCACAGTATTCAAGCATGTCTTTCTTGAGCTTCTCTTTCTCGGTTGGTGGCAAGGTAGGGTCCGTTAGCTTTGGCCAGCTTGCAGAGGCTGTACCGCCTTCGTGGATCGTGAGATCAGCATAGGAAAGCTCGGGACACATGACTGGTAAGACCTTTTTGATTGATGCACTGCCGCCAAAACGAGAGTCGACGTAGTGGCCTTGTTTTACAATCTGCATGAGGTCGAACATGCGATCGTTAATATCGGCAAAGAAGTCTGCATACTGAGGTAGGCGCTCGCCAATTTCACGGTTACGAGCTTCTTCAAAACGAGAGTTCCAGGAGATAAACGTGCCCGTATCGCCAGTGTGACCCTTTAAAGTTTCTGCAAGATGTGGCGAAGGGTCACGGTGCTCTTCTGCTAAAAACTCGACGTGTTCCAGCTCGCCGTTAGGCTCGCGTAAGATATGAAGCGAATACTGAAACGGAATCTGACCATACGGATGAAAGCCGTCGAAAGGCGGAATGGCAGGGAACCACGTTTCGTAGTCGAAGAAGTAGAGCGGGTACTGGAGCGAGGAAAGTTCTCGTTGGATGGCTTCCTTGTCGATATTCACGAGGGGTTCTTTCTTCTTGTCTGGTAGGTTGAACGCTCCAAGCGACTCAAGGAGATCTGGCGGAACCTGTGAAGGTTGTATGAGGCCACGTTCAAGAAAAGCCTTAAGACGATCTGTCTCAAGCTCGCTCGCAATTGCGTAGACGTGGTCGTCATTGAGTTCTGGAATGTAGCAAGTCAAATACTCACATTTGTATGGATCACGACAAGACTTCAGGTGTAGTGCACCTGGCGTCGTTGACCATTCGGTAACCTTGAGTGCTTCAGGGATGAGTCGTTTGATTTCAGCGACGTGTGCTAAAGCTTCCTCCGTCACATCCTCGATAGCAAATAGTTCGTGAGGGTCTATTTCACCCTGTCGGACATATTGGTTGTTTATATGGACAATGAAGGTCTTACCAACCTGGTATCCCGCGTCTTCCAAGCAAATACGCTGAAACGCCACGTCGATCTCGTGTTCTTCTTTAGTATGGGTGGAGCTTTTGACTTCGTAGATATCCCAAACGTTCCCGTTCTTCACGAGAATATCACCTCGGCACGAAAGGTCTTTTGTGAAAAATGTTGGTTGAAACAAAATAGTTGCGCCAGAATCAATGGCCTTCTTTGTCTTCTGCGCGGCCGACGTTCCAAATCCATCTACAGACACACCTTCAGGAAAAAGCTTCTGCGCAAAAGCGTCGACCTTGTTTCCTTCGTCGAACAACCGTTGTAAAGCGGTGTCCACAGGCGGAGCTAAGTCCTTGCGCTGTTTCATCACCCACAGTTCGCAGGTGCAACGCAGGAATTGCATGTAGTTGGATTTGGTAATCATAGCGTTTTATAGCTTGGCTAGCGCATCGCGGACGAGATCACGGTATTCCTGACGAATATAATAGTTGTCTTTCCGAGCGCCAGGTTGATCGTTTTCGGTGTCGTACGCAATAATTGCTCGAAGATGAGCGTTATTCACGTTAGTTACGAACTGAGAAATATTGCTCAGATATCGTCCGGCTTGACCAAGGTCATTCCCGATGCCGTTATCGTACAGATTAGCGCGAAGCTCTTCCTGGGTAAAGCTTCGGTCCTCTGAAAGAAGGGTTTTTAGAAAGACGACTACACGAGGAGTTAGATCGCTTTCACGTTCGAGTGTTTCTTCGAGCCGAAATCGTACGTCGTCACTCGTGAGGATTTCGGAATCGGAAGATCTCGTAAAGTCCGACGTGAGAATATCCTGCTGTGCACTCATATCTTCGGGCGTCACGTGCCATGCGTCAATGAATGTCGACAAAATACTTTCTGTTCGTTCATGGATAATGCTTGGCGTCCACTGTTCGTAGTCTGCAACCTCCTGTGTCATTCGAAAGGCAGTCATTCCATCTTTGTTCGTTTCGCCACGGTAAATCTTTACCTTGTCGGAGAATGGCTTATTTGATGCGGATTGATTCTTAGATTTGCGACCCTCGTTCATACTTCCAGCGAGCAGGGTAACGTTGCCAAGCGTGTTTACAAGTTCATCGTGCTCGTCTTCGGTAAACAATGACGTCCATGCAGGGTCAGTCATAGTTTGTGGAAGAATATGCTCGAGTTGAACGGTTCGTGAAAATGGAATCTCACGGATAACGGAATCATCAAGGAGGGTATACTCGTACCTTGCCAGAGCATATTTACCCCAGCTTGCATGGTACACGTCACTCCGAAGATTCTCCGTGGCATCGCGAAAGACACGATTCTTTTTAAGAAATGATTCGATTCGTGCAAGAGTGTTCTCGATAGGTTGTCTTGTGTTTAGGTCACGGATAGAAGCGAGGAGGGTAGAAAGAACACCTCGCGAGGTGTGGCCAGCGACGAACGAAAGGCCACAGAAGCGTTCAAGTCCTTCAATAAGTGTTTGTGTTTCTTCGCGTCCGACGCCGTTACGCCACGCGGCGATAAGTACAGGGATCCAATATCCATGACCAATATTCCAAAGGAGAAGCAATGCTTTTTGTGCCGATCCATTGAATGGCTCTCTGTGCCACGTTCCAGTCTTGAGTTCAACAAACGCATCGACTGATTGTTTCCAATCGTCCATAAACGTTTCAGTCGTTGCATCAGCATCCTTAATATCTTCCGAAATTTCACGGAACAAGTCCTTGCGCGAGCGATCGCCAACAACAGCCATACGATGATGGCGCAGGAGCTCGTCGGTCGACACTTTTACCTTCTCGATTTCAAGCCATGTATCCAGGAAACGTCGTTTCTCCTCGTCAAAAGACTTTTGTGCCGTAGGATATTGCGTGTTATGACGGTTCACTTCTTCCTCGATTCGCCTAATGAGCAAGTTCTTCAAAAGGTCTTTTGTCTCTAAATCCTTTCCGCGTGTGTTGATTGCTTCGAAAATGGTATAGGCAGAAGAAACAGAATCTGTCGTCACGACAATGAGCATCACTTCGTCGAGAAGGAAGTGATAGAACTCGTCGAGATACATGATGATGCCTTCTTCGTCATCTTTCAACTTCAATTCATCGGACTTTTCCTCAATGAACTGAGTGAGAAGAACGACGGCTGTCTTGAATATTCCAGGGAGATTGCTCTTGGCAACGTCCTTCAGTACACCGACGGATTTTAGGATACGGTCTTCAAACGAAGCACGTTCCTCGGGGCGAACATAGAGTCGGTATTTCCCTGGCTTTATACATGTGTTTTGAATCTCGTCGGCGCGCTCAGGGAGATCATGTTCAAAGAAAAAATCACGGAGCACCGCAAGGAGAATTATGGTTGTTGTCAGGCGTTGCCGTCCATCGACAACCTCGAAATCCTTCCCGTCTCCGCGATTGACCAAGATAAGTTTGTCTAAGAAATATCCGCCCTCCTTGCGTTCAAATGATTTTGTGAGATCCGTCCAAAAGTCTTCTATATGTTCAGCTGTCCATTCATAAGGGCGCTGATAATCTGGGACGGAATAGTAACTGTCGCTGGCGATTACGTCGCGCATCCGACATGGCTTTGCGGTTATGTTCATAGCGATGGTTAGGTTTCAACCAGGGTCGCCATAAATACAAAGCGACACCCGGTGGTGACGAAACCCAACCCCCGCACGGATCGTACGAGAATTGTTTTAACCGGATGCCGCTTAATGCGCGCGATCCGGTAAGGAAAAAATCCCCTGTAAGGAGGTTGGGTTTCGTCAGGACTAGAATAGCTTAGAAACCCTTATAAGTAAAGTGTTTTATTGAACTTAGAGCTCTTATTACTACCTTTTGATAGGTTAGCAAAAACGGCCTGGACAACCCCCGCCAGTGTGGCATTGATGTAGCTAGGTATATGAAGAAAACACTAGAACTAACGATCAATTTGGAGGTTTACGAGCCACCAGAGGGGTTTCTAGCAACCCCAGAGGCGATTTCAAGGGCGACAGGCGTTAATAGGGATGCTGTGTTCTGCACGACGGTGTTTCGAGGAAATGGAGGATTTATGGCGATATTGAGTGGTATAGATAGACGGCTCAATCTAAAAACTCTCATGAATGAACTTGATAACCAGTGGGTGACGTATCCAAACAAGGAAGAGTTGAAGGAGCTTGGGCGGATAGATAAAGATAATCCGATAGCCCTAGCCAACGACCCACGAGTGACGATTATCATCGATGCGCTCCTGCTCAAACACAAAGAACTAGCCTTTCAAGGAAGCGGGCGGAGATTATACAAAGTCGAAATGAGCGGGCTTGTGATCGCGACACGAGCGAGACCTTTAGGTGGTATTTCGCTCCCAACGTCATGGAAATAAAAAACCAAAACGCGATCACTATTCAGGATCGCGTTTTGAAAATTACGAGTGCATAGCCGGATTACAGGCCACCGTTTGATTGTCGACACTATCCAAAGTCAGTGCCTTCTAATAATTCTTCGTTAGCCAAACTTCGTTATCCTCTTTATTTACTGTCCAGCTTTTAAAGGGTCTGATAAATGACTCGTCAACATGGTGGTGAGCGAATGGATTGTTTACAAAAATACAGTCTTCCCCGATATTTTCTGGGTGATTTAAAACTAAATCACTTGAAAACAATACCCCACTAACGAAACTGAAATTTGAATCGAGAAAAATATTCACCGCCACAGGCGCACGGTTAGATTTGTCGACCTGATCTCTGTAAGAAAAACTTGTTGCACCATTTTTGATATTGATTTGTAAAAATTGAAATCCAAAGAGTGCTTTTAATACATTCGGCATATTGGGATCTTCGACATGCTCCAAGTCGCCCGTATTTATAGCTATGACAAATGGACTCTTTGGATCAAACCAATCCTTGTTTTTCCATTTGTTATATTGAGCCAGCGTCTTTTCTTTGAAAGATTGTGTAATTCGCAGAATCATCTTATCAGTAGGAACACCTTGAACGACCATCTCTGCTTGATTAGTAACAACATGCATTGGAGGAACGGAATCAGGCTTTCCAGCGTCACCTTTAGTTGGAGCAATACACTCCATGTAGACATCATCATTCACAATCAAATCTGGACCTTCATTTTGTGATGAGATTTGAAATTCATTTTTAAGCAATACGTTTGTCACATACATCTCCCAGCTTCTTTGATGAAAATTGATTTGCATCTGCTTTAAAAAATGTCTATCTGCATATGGCTTGAAATCCTTCCAAAGCGCATCAAATT
>Ga0066639_10004188_pt1 | contig 12362 bp, 12 predicted proteins | sample CryGeyCG2114_010_2_FD_59504 | JGI IMG/M metagenome (GOLD analysis project Ga0066639, IMG submission 59504) | Groundwater microbial communities from aquifer - Crystal Geyser CG10_big_fil_rev_8/21/14_0.10 | ecosystem: Environmental > Aquatic > Deep subsurface > Groundwater | place: USA: Utah...
ATACTTACATTTTGTTAGAAAGTTAGTCATCTCGTACTCTGTTTGCATATTTAGGTAATAGTAATTTCCACTTTTTGGCGACCTTGTTCTAATTCTTTAGAAACCAAAACAATTTTCCCAATTTCATTTGTATTCTTTACGTGTAAGCCACCATCCGGTATAGCTGGGTAATCGCCAGTTTGTGTCCACCGAAAGCCCTCTCTTTTTTCATCCCAGTAGCTTTTTATTTCCAAACCACTTTCAATATCTATGTTCGCTTGTTCAATTGCCTTATCAATAATTTCATCGTCAACTTTTTCTTTAAAAACTAAATAAGCGTTTTTACCCCTAACAGCACCAGCCACCGCTCTTTGGCTAAAATTTTTATCAAATGGCCCAGCCAACAAATGCAAAGCTGAATGCAACCGCATTGCCAATAATCTTTTACTCCAATCCAGCTCTAATTTCACCATATCTCCAATATTTAGGGGAATTTGCCTTTCTAAAATATGCCAAACCCCGTCTTCTTCCTTCTTTGAGCCAGAAAGTTTAACGCTGTTTATTTTGCCAATATCCCCTGGCTCGGTGTTGCTTGCTGGTATAAAAATCGTTTGAGTAAGCAAAAGCCTTTTATCGTCAATCTTTAAAACTTTGGCTTCTAGTTCCTTTTGGTATTGATTTTGATAATAAATTAATTCGTTCATAAATTTACATCCTGTTTGGAGACTCAATGCCCAAGAGGGTTAAGCTATTTTTAATTACTTGGCCAACAGCAAATGTTAGGGCTAAACGAAATTCTTTTTGTTCTTTGGTATTTGCTTTTAAAATTGAAACCTCATTATAAAACAAATTAAAGCTTTGCGATAAATCAAAAATATAATTACAAATTAAGTTCGGTGAAGAAGTAACAGTAGCCTGCTCAACCACTTCGCTAAAATGCAGAAGCTTTTTTAAAAGAATTTTTTCAAATTCTTGTAACTCATTAAAATTAACCTCTCCAAATTTAGCGGACGTCGGACTTCCGCTGGCTTTTTCTAAAACGCTTTGAGTGCGAGCAAACGCATACTGCAAATATGGCCCAGAATTGCCTTTTAAATTTATAATTTTATCCCAATCAAAAACAATATCCCTAGAGTGATGCTGACTTAGGTCATTATACTTCACAGCCCCAATGCCAATTTGCTTGGCTAATTCATTTTTTTCTTTTTCTGGCAGGTTTTTGTCGATTTCAGACGTATTAATTATTTCTTTGGCTTTATCAATGGCTTCTTGTAATACATCTTCTAAGTGGACTGTGTCTCCCCTTCTTGTTGAAAACTTGCCGGTTTTTGAGCGCATTAACCCATGGACAATGTGCTCAAACCGAACATCTTTAGTCCAACCAAGCATTTCAGTGGTTTTAAACAATTGTTTAAAGTGCAACGACTGGTCAACCCCAACTTCGTAAGCAATGATGCTTGGCTTCCATTTTTTTAATCTGTATTTAATAGTGGCCAAATCCCGCAAAAAATAAGTAGTGGCTCCATCAGACTTCGTTAGCACTAAACTCGGCAAGATATTATTTTCAAACTCCACCACCCAAGCGCCTTCATTTTGCTTGGTTAATTTTTTCTTTTTCATCTCTTCAAAAATTTCTGGCATTTTATCAAGGTAGAAACTTTCACCCAAAGTATTATCAATTTTAACCCCAAGTAAATTATAAATTCTATCAAATTCTTTTAAAGAAATTTCTTTGCAGGCTTGCCATATTTCTTTGGCTTTTTTATCACCCTCCTCTAATTTTTTAAACCAAGCCCTTGCCTCATCGTTGAGGCTAGGATTTTTTTCCGCTTCTTTATGAAACTCCACATAAAGTTGCTCTAATTTTTCTATGTTGAGTTCTTCAATTTTTAATTTTTCATTTTTAATTTTTAATTCAATTTGGCAAATGAGTTTGCCAAATTGCGTGCCCCAATCCCCTAAATGATTGTCTCCAATAGTTTTGTACCCCGAAAATTTATACAAATTGTAAATGGCCTGGCCAATTATTGTTGAGCGCAAGTGGCCAATACCAAAAGGCTTGGCAATATTGGGAGCCGAATAATCAATGACAATGGTTTTGCCTTTTCCAATTTGGCTTTGGCCATACTTTTCTTTTTGTTTTAAAATCTGCTGTAAATTTTCTAAAAAATATTCCGAGTTTAAAAAAAAGTTTACAAACCCAGTGACAACTTCTACTTTTTCAAATAAGGGGCTTACTCTTAGCTTATCGGCAACCTCCTGTGCGTTTAACTTTTCTTTTATGGCTATATTGGTTGAAAAATCGCCGTAGCTAAAATTGTCTGGCGTTTCAACAACCGCTTTTTTGCCAATGGTTTTTTCGATTAAATTTTCAATCTCTTGCTTGATCATATTATCCAATTTAACCTATTTTTAACTAAAATTAAAGTAAAAGACAGGATTTTTCCTGTCTTTATATCACCTCCTCTATTTTTATCCTCACCTCTACCACTCTGGCTTTCCAATAAAACCTTCTTCTGAAAGGTCCTCCGCTTGGGTAATGGTTTCCGATAAAATAATTTTTTATTTTTCTATTCTCTGCCTCCATCCTTGCTTTTTCTAAAATAAGCTGGAATGCTTCTTTTTTGCTTAGTGGCCTATCCGCTCCAATTTCGACAAAAAATGCTTGCATTTTTCCCTCCCTCCAAACTACTAAAAAAATTGAGAAAAACTGAATAAATGATAGAATGGAAATAATAAATATGCAAGTATTGGCAGAAAATAGAAAAGCGTTTTTTGACTATGAAATAATAGAGAAGTATCAAGCAGGTATTATTTTAAACGGTCAAGAAGTAAAATCAATAAAAAACGGGCGAATTAGCTTGGCAGGGTCTTTTGTTGTTTTAAAAGACAACGAGGTTTTTTTATTAAACGCCGATGTTCCACCCTACCAGCCAAATAATATTTACGGCGAGTACGAAGCAAAGCGCTCCAGAAAACTTCTTTTGCAAAAATCGGAAATTAATGAACTAATTGGCAAAACCAAGCAAAAAGGGTTGACTATGGTGCCCCTAAAAGTGTATAATCACAAGGGTAAAGTAAAGGTAGAGTTTGCCCTATGCAAAGGCAAGCGGAAAGCCGACAAACGAGAGAAAATAAAAACAAGAGAAGCTGATAGAGAAATTCACAGAACCCTAAAACGGGGATGATTGTTTTGACAAAAATGAGTTATTTAATAAGCAAGCCGAGCTCCAAAATCTCGTAAAACTTTTGGAAAACCATAAGTGCAACATACACATACGCACAACCAGCTTACGCATTAGCATAAGCCTGCCCGCCTTTAAGACGTGGCCATCTCGCCTATTGATTTCTAATAAATAGGATGGGGTGATAAATTATTAGAATTGGCAGATAATCCTCCCAAACTATTTGCTGAAAAATTTGGGATCGAAGCTTAAAAATTTTGTTACTTTTATATTTTAAGCTTTCAAACTTTTAAAATAACTAAGCTTGTAGTATTGTTAAGTGAATCGTTTTTGGACGAGGTTCCAACACCTCCATCTCCACTTATATTAAATCATTGCAAAAAAAATTTTTTATCAACAACCAAATAAAAGCCCCGCATATTCGCCTGATTGACGAGAAAGGACAGATGCTTGGCATTGTTACCTTACAGCAAGCCCTAGTGAAAGCTCATGAAGCTGACTTGGACCTTATAGAAATATCTGAGAAAACTGATCCGCCAATTTGTAAAATTTCTGATTACGGAAAATTTTCTTATCAGCAAGGGAAAAAAGAAAAAAAAATGGGCAAGGGGCAAAGAGCAGGAGAAGTAAAAGGTATAAGATTAAGCTTTGCTATTTCGCCCCATGATATGGAAACCCGATCACAAGCTGTTGAAAAATTTTTAAAAAGCGGGTATAAAGTAAGAGTTGAAATGGTATTACGAGGAAGAGAAAAAAGATTGTCTGAGTTTGCCAAACAAAAATTGTTAAAATTTTTAGAAGTTCTTCAAGCCACCACTCCTATAAAAGTTGAAAGGGAATTAAAAATAGAGGCAAGAGGATGGACAATGATAATTGCAAAACAATAAACTTATGAAAACAAGAAAAGCCTTGATGAAAAGGTTTAAAATTACAAAAAATGGAAAGGTTTTAAGAAAGGTTGGCGGGCAAAACCACTACCGAGCTAAAAAAACCGGCAAACAAATTCGCCAAAAGCGAAATTGGATTGCATTGCACCCTTCAATTATTAAAAGAATAAAGAAGGCCGGTCTCAAATTAAGATAAATTTATGGTAAGAGTAAAAAGAGGAACAATTGCCCATAAGCGCAGAAAACATTTATTGGAAAATACAAAGGGTTTTAAATGGGGCAGAAAATCAAAATTCGCCCAAGCCAAACAAGCTATGCAAAAGGCCTGGACTTACGCCTATCGAGACAGAAAGAAAAACAAATCCAACAGGCGAGCTTTGTGGCAAATAAACATCAACGCGGCTGTTAGATATTTTGGCCTTTCATACAGCAAATTTATTGCTGGGTTAAAGAAAAACAAAATTGAGCTTGATAGAAAAGTATTAGCCGAACTAGCTAAAGACCAACCCGACATTTTTGAAAAGATTGTGGAAAAAGCCAAACAAGTTAATAGTTTATAGTAAATAGTTTATAGTTTCCCGAGACCCGACCTCTAAAAGAGAGGTCGGGTCTCTTTTTTTTATAGCATTTTATGGTAAAATATAAGTATATGAAATTTAGGCAAGAACTTTTTTGGGATGTTGACCCAAAAACAATTGATAAAAATAAGCATAGCCAATATATTATTGAACGGATTTTAGAGTATGGTAAAGACAAAGAAGTAAAATGGTTGTGGGATACATACTCCCAAAATTTACTTAAAAAAACATTGCGAAATTCAAGATCGATAAGACCAAAAACTAAATCTTTATGGAAACTTTTATTAAACGACCCTACAATTGGCGGACCGACACCATTCCCAGAACCACCTGTAAGGCTTTGGAACTACTAAGTCAACAAACTTGGCTTAAGAAATCTCATTGGTATTTGGCAGGCGGAACTGCTTTAACATTACAAGCCGGGCATAGAACTTCAGTGGATTTGGATTTTTTTACCACTAAATCAGGATTCAGCAGCAGTGCATTATTGGCTAAATTCGACAAAAAGATCTGGACAACAACAGCAAATGAAGAAAGCGCAATTTATGGCAAATTACTTGGAGGAAAAGTTAGTTTTATCGCTTATTCTTTTTTTAAACCCGCTTTGCCGTTTTTATATTTTGAAAATGTAAAAATTTTACAAGCACAAGATATTGCAGTAATGAAAGTAATTGCTATCAGCCAACGAGGCAAAAAAAGAGATTTCTTTGACTTGTATTGGTGTTGTAAAAATGTCCAACCATTAGAAAAAACAATTCTAAATTTGAAAACACAATACCCTACGGTAGCACACGATTTCCATCATATTTTGAAAAGCTTAACTTATTTCACAGATGCCGAAAACGACCCAGACCCAAAAGTTTTATTCAAAGCCAATTGGCTTGAAGTTAAAAAATTTTTTCAAAAAGAAACAGTCGCTATTACAAAAAAAATTATTCAATTAAATTAGGCGCATTGCAACTAAAAACTCCCCCGCTCCGCCAGTTGGCGAAAAAGCAGAGGAGTTTTTAGTTTAAGCTATTTGGTAGATTTAAAAATAGAGATAATATTATCAAATAATTTTAATCAGTTATTTTAAATTCCGGAGAATAGGATACTGCTTCTTTACAATTTTTGTAAGTTGGGTATCCATTTTGATCATTTTCTGCAATACAATCATATCTCAAATCCATCTTTGGGCGGTAAGTTCCCTTTCGGTTAATAGGTTTGATGTTGAGTAAATATCTGATTCTTCTAAATCAAGAGATAAAATTATGTCGCAAACCCCGATATTTTGGAAAGTCATATCGTTAGGGCAGGTATTTGGCCGCGCTATTTCCCATCCTCGGCTTGTTTTTTCTCTAAAACAGAGAAATCATATCTGTGCAGGTATTTTTCCATAAAGGACGCAAAAAGTTATTTTGACAGGGGATGGATACAGTCATCCATTTTAAATTATTGACACATCCAGTGCACACAGGCCCTCCTTTCAGCGAGCTGTGCTCCTTTATTGAGTATGAAGCCATCGGAGCAATTTTAAAACTTTCAGAAATATCCAAAATGTTTTTGTTAGCTTGGTTATTATTTGTTGTTGTGGCGCTCTTGCAATCCACTGGGCAGTTGCATTTATTTTCGCCTTTACCACAAACTCCGTTACTACAATAGGCACAAATAAATCCAGTGGCTAACGCTACTACTAAAACTAACAGAACTATTGGCCAAAACGGCTTAATGCCTTTTGGGCCTATTTGTTGGTCCGTATTTTTATTTTTATTGTATCGCAATTTCTGGCTGGTAGTATTTATTTAATTTTACTTTATTTAAAACAACATTATCAATTTTTTTGTTTTTAATTTCTACTCTCAAAAGCCCACCGGTCATTGTTTCTTCGGAAAAATACTGATCAAAAATAAAATTTCCCAAAGAGTAGACAATCCAGCCGTTGCTATATTTTTCTAATGGTTCAATAACATGTGGGTGATGGCCAAGCACTAAATCTGCTCCCGCATCAATTACCATTTTATCAAAAGCTTTTTGAAAATCATCAGGTAGCCCCTGGTATTCAACTCCTGCATGTAAAGAAACAGCCAAAATATCAACTTGCTTTTTGCTCTGTATAATTATTTCTTTTATTTTATTAAAGTCATCCCAACCAATCCAAGCCATGCCTGTTTTGTCAATGCCAGCTTTCCAACTAACTGGCCCTAAATTTTCAAAAGCCAAAAAACCAATTTTAGTCCCCTGAATTTCTTTTACTTTTAAGCTAAACGCCTCTGTTTCGTTATTTCCAGCCCCAACATAATCAATACCTGCTTTTTGCAAATTAACCATTGTGTCCTGTAAGGCAACTGCCTGATAGTCAAGCATATGATTATTGGCAATTGACACAACATCAAAGCCAATGTTTTTTAAAGCCAAGGTTGAGGTGGGTGAAAACCGAAAAGAATAAATACTGCCCACCCGCAAACCACGGCTTGAAATTGGCCCTTCTAAATTACCGAAAAGAATGTCTGCTTTAGATAGCTCATCTTTAATATTTTCAAAAACAAAATTAAAATCTCCCTGCCCATATTTATCAATCATATATTTAACAGCCCTATCAAGCATAATGTCACCAACAGCCATTAAAACGATTGGCTTTATTTCTTGATTTTGCAAGACGAGTTGATTAATCTTAGTCTGAGAAATAGAAAAAGTTGGTTTCTTTGAATAAATAAAAAAACCAGTTAACAAAAAAATAATTCCAAGCAAAACCCAAAAAAATGGAATTAGAAAACGCTTCATCTTAAAAAATCTTAGAGGAAATAAACCACATAAGCAAAACTCCCCCGATACCCAAAAGCACCCACACTAAACTAATTTTTTGGGAAGGATCTATTGGAGTTTGTGGTTGGTTTGTTGTATTGTCCATATTAAAATCCTAAAAAATATCGCAAAATAGAAATAAGCCCCCGAGCAAGTAAGAAAATAGCCAAAGCAATTACAGCCCATATAATTATTTGCTTACCCTTGCCTGACCTTTTTGTGTCCCCTCCAGCTGTGAGCACATAAAACCCGCCAAATAAAATTACCAAAGGCACCATCACTAACCCCAAAATCAACGTCCATTTTGAAACAATATTAATAATGTCTTCAATTGTTTTGTTGTGAGAAAATGAGCAAAAAGTAGTTTTACTAGGATCCTTGCATTGACCATAAGTACCTGAAAAAATAGGTTTATCAGACGGACCAGTCTTTTTACATGAATTATCGCCATTGATTTTAGACCCCACACAATCAGCGCCGGTTATACAATCAGTATTTTCGCAACAAGGATAGCAAATCCCCTGACCCGCATTAGTAAAATTATGCCAAGCCCCAAAAAAACTAAAAAATAAAAACGCGAACAAAATGACCGAACAAAATTTTAATAGTTTTTTCATTTTAAAACCGAAGTAATAATAGAGATAAATGCTTTGGCAGTTAAAATAACAGCCAAGCCAATTATGACCCAAGTGATTATTTGCTTGCCTTGAGTGGCTCGCCTTGGTTCTCCTCCGGCTGTTAACAGATAAAATCCTCCAAGCAAAATCATTAGGGGGGCAATAATTAAGGCCAACTTAAATATCCACCCAGAAACATTCTTAATAAGGTCATCGGGATTATCAAATTTAGTGAGCGAACAAAGAACTGGATTACTTTCTATTTGGCATTCGCCATAACTGCCACTAAATGTGTAAGGAACGGCATTGCCAGATCTCTTACATTTACTCTTATCAGCGCCTATGCAAGTATATCCCCCAAGAGCTGCATTATTCGGACCACAATTAGTTGTTTCACAACAAGGTAAACAGGCAACACCTTTAGCATAATCAGCAGAAGTCACAATGGCTGAAAAGTGTTTTGCTTGGGCGGTAAGGGTTTTTGTGTCCTTGTGAATTGTTGTGGCTAATGATTCCAATGTTCCCCCGCTGTACATATAAAGTTTTAAGCTATCTTCACTAATCCCCACTATTTGCGCGTCAGTGTAATGGATTTCAATAGGTATGGATGCAAATGTAGCGTTGGTTCCATCATTCTTTGTGATGGAGAAATCAGTTGGCTTGCCAATTAATACTTTTTTCAATGCAGAAAGTTTTGTGATTATGTCATTAGAAGCAGAATCAAGCGCTGACTTAATTCCAGCTATAACGGGAACTGTAAAAGTCCCTGCAGGAATTATCATTACTGCTGTGCCACCACCAATCGGCAAAGACACTGTGCCACTTCCCCCAGCAGGAATAAGAGGGCTAACAACCCCATCCCTGCACGAACATTGACCATTAAGACACTGTGGTGTTTGAGCAGACCCGCACGGAAAAGTAGAACAGCCACTATCCGAAGAACATTCGGTTATAGCGCAACTAACACAACTAGGGGTGCCATTTTGATTACAAATTTGCTTTTCTGGAAGAACTTTTAATGTTCCTCCTCCACGGCATTGCCCCACTCTATCAGCTTCTGTTCCACAAAACCAACCTGTCCCAAAAATAGGAGCGCAGTTGGTAGTGGGAAGGGGAGCTAATGCAATACTAAGGTTATTATCACTCATATCCAAAGCGCCAGTTGAATTGTTAGCTAAAATTTCACTCACCCGAATTTTAAATCTATCATTAGCGGAAATTCCAGCTCCAAACGAAGCAAATATATTGGCAGGTATTGTCCACGATAAATTGGTTTGAGTAATTGGCAACAAAACGCCACTATTAGCAGATACGCAAATCGGCATACTTTGATCGGTACAGACTTGAACTTTAAACCTACTATCTGAGTTTAAACCGTTTGTTTGCCAGGTAAGTGTGTAGGTTTGATCAATTACAAAAATTTCACCGCCATTGGGCGAAACAACGATGATTGGCTGTGTCGGAACTACAACATCCTTGCATACGCACATTGCGTCAATACATTGTGGTTTTTGATTAGGTGGACAAGAAAAGTTAGCACAAGTATCCCCACCAGTGGGAGCCAAGGAACATTGTGTTGTTGGTGAAGCTACAATTAAACTCACAACAGCCGAGCAGTTATTGTCTTCGTTTGATTCGGCAATTTCATTAGGGTCAAGGTCAACACAAACTCGTAATTTATAAGTGCCCGGAGCAGTAAAATCAAGATTACCAAAATTAATTGAAGTGGAAGAATTTACCCCGAGAACGCCAGAATGCGCCACTTGTTTTAACTGCTTCCATCGCAAGCTATTTGTGACATCGTATAAATTAGTTTTTGGCGAAATTAGTGTGGAGGCAAGGCCGATATTTTTAATAGGAACAGAACAACTGGTTGCGCCTCCAGAAGATATGCTAACAGGGGAACAAGCAAGGCCACTGTCTCCAATGGTTAGGTCGGGCAAAGAGATTGTTATTGGTTTAATTTCTAAAGATAGAGTAGCAGAGCAATTATTATCTTCGTTTGACTCTGTGATTTCTTTAGGATCGTCATCAACACAAGCATGAATATTATAAATACCTGGAGTGGCAAAATTAAAATTACCGAATGTAATTACATTAGACACATTTTGCCCAAGAACGCCTGGGGTTGCTACTTGGCTTAATAGTTTCCAACTACTATCATATAGATTAGTTTTTGGGGTAACTGTTGTAGGGGCTGTGCCAATATTTTTAATGGTTATAGAGCAGCCAGAAATTACTTCCCCAACGTTGTAAGAAGCGTGTGGACAGGTAAGGGTTCCTGTGATTGTTAGGTCGGGTAGGAGGACGGCCGAGGGCTTTATTTCAATAGATAACTCGTCTGAGCAATTGTTTCCCTCGTTTGACTCGGTAATTGTGTTAGAATAGTCAACACAAGCCTTAAATTTATAAATGCCTGGGGTGGTAAAATTAAAGTTGCCAAACACAACCATAGCAGATGCATTTTTCCCAAGAACAGCAGGTTGAGTTATCTGGTTTAATTGCCTTGGAGCACCGCTCACTTCATTTAAATCAATTTTTGGTGGAACTAGTGTAGTGGCAAGGCCAGTATTTTTAATAGTTATAGAACACCCAGAAATTGAATCGCCAGCGCTATATAAACTTTTTGGACAAGTAAGGGCACTTGTTATTGTTAAATCGGGCAAGGACTTGCGGCAAGCACATTTCTGGCTAGAACAAAATGGCTCTTCGCCAGTAATTAGACATTTAACATCCTTGCAATCAACATCTTTCTCACATTCTGGCTTGCACTGAACACAATAATCGCCTCCTGTTTTGCTGCAATATTGACCTACGCGAGGTAGTTTATCATAAACAACTTCTTGATTTGGGCACTGTTGCTTAAAGGCCTCGATTCCTATTAGAGTTTTGCATTGTAAATCAGGTATGCCAAATAGTGTAGCGCAATTTTGAGCACATGCCCCATTATAACAACCATTAGCACAAATAAGTGAAGCGGAAGAATTAAAAGTATTCCCAGAACAGGAATATTCTTTTAAAATATTCCCTTGGCAATTGTCTTTCCCTCCCGAAAAAGTTTGGCTATTCCTACTATAAGCTCTCACCGCTCCTTGAACAAAATTTGGAGCTGTTTCATTGGCATCAGAATCAGTGCAAAAATCATTAGCCGGGAGAGCTGTAGATTTTACTTTTAACTCAATGCTCACAGCTCTATCGGCCACTTGAAAGTATAGGGGGCAATCTGGAGCAGAGCACTCAATAAATGTACTGCTGGGCAAAACTTTATAATTTCCAGGAGGCAAATTCACAGAGCAAGTAGGACCAAAACAAGTTGCCCGAAGAATATAGCCGTCTGCTTCTTGAAATAATGTTTTCAAACCGAGTAGGTTAACAATAGGATCCACGCTAACTGTAAGATTAACCACTTGAGTTGCGTCTTGGCCTTGAAAATTAACTTCTCTAGCTATTGATATATTATTATTCTCGTTTATTTCTTTAACTATATTATTTGGATCCAATGCGGCTTTTGTATTCACAAACATCGCGCCAGCTGGAATATTCGCTGAAGGTATAACACATTGTTTGGTAAGCGTTCCTCCGCTAGTGTTTAAAATTAAAACGTCATTAACGGAAAAAACAAGAGAGCAAACTTCCTTATCAGCCACCCCAATGAGATGGCGGTCTAGATCAAGAAAACTGGCGCTAACAGATAATCCTTTTGTTAAAGAGGTTTGGTCAATTGGTATAAATCCAGAGGTGCCATCATAAAACCCTCCATTGTTCACTATAGAAATATCGCAAGTAACTGGCGAACCAAGGTTTAATTTTTCCCCACAATATAAACCACTAGAAACACTAAGATTTGGCGCGCCGGTTTTTATTCTTTGAGTTTTATTTGCGGAAGAATATGCATCAATAAAAATAAGTTGCCCATCATAATACTTATTAGCTATGGCGCGCGTATTAGCGTTATTATCTAATGTTAGAGTACAAGAAAAGTTTTGCCCATTTGACGAATTAGCTTGGCTAAAAATAAGATTAGTTTTACATGGTGTTGCACTATAACCACCAGAGGAATATCCAATGCTAATACCATCAGGAACATTACTTCGAAGTGGAAAACCTGTATTTTTAACATTAACAGTAAAGCTCTGGGCAGGAGTGGTTGTGGCGACTGGATTATAATAAGATGGGAACTGAGTAAAAATTGACACAAAAACAGGGTACATGGGATAAGTAGCAACATTATCTATGTTTGGATCTCCTGCGGTGGCTGTAATTTTAGCTTCCACCTGGTCGTTGCTATTTGATGGAACATAACTGCTAGTACACTCAACAGAACCAACTCCA
>Ga0066639_10004189_pt1 | contig 12361 bp, 18 predicted proteins | sample CryGeyCG2114_010_2_FD_59504 | JGI IMG/M metagenome (GOLD analysis project Ga0066639, IMG submission 59504) | Groundwater microbial communities from aquifer - Crystal Geyser CG10_big_fil_rev_8/21/14_0.10 | ecosystem: Environmental > Aquatic > Deep subsurface > Groundwater | place: USA: Utah...
TTATTTCCAGACACCAGCGATTTTTTCTCCACACTTGCACTTGCCATTTTTTAAAAAATTCTCAACAACATAAAATCCACTTCTTTTTATAACAATTTTTTTGCATGATGGGCAATAAGTATTGTTTCCTTCTGGAAAATTAACATTTCCAGTATAGACATATTTCAATCCAATTTTCATTGCAATTTTTCTTGCGTTTTTTAATGTTTCAATAGGGGTTGGAGGAAGATTTTTTAATTTATGCGTTGGCCAGAATGCGCTGAAATGCAATGGTGTATCTTTTCCTAAATAATCATACACCCATTTTGCAAGCCATTTTATTCTTTCAGGAGAGTCATTTAAAGTCGGAATAATCAAATTAGTTACCTCTAGCCATACTTTTTTCTTTTTTAGCACGACTAATGTTTCAAGAATAGGAGAAACCCATGCTTCTGCTACATCTCTGTAAAATTTGTCATCGCCTTTCAAATCAATGTTTGCAGCGCTAATAAAAGGAATTAGTTTTTTCAATGGCTCCCGATTAATGAAACCATTGCTAACCAAGACATTTCTTATTTTTTTTCTTCCTGCAAGCTTTGCAGTGTCAATCATGTATTCATAAAATATTGTCGGCTCTGTATATGTGTAAGAAATTATTTTTGAGTCAAGTTTTTTGCATTCATATACAACTTTTTTAGGCATCAGCTCAATGCTGGTTTTATCAGCAGAGCATTGTGATATATTCCAGTTCTGGCATTGCATGCAGTGAAAATTGCATCCTGCTGTTGCAATGCTGAAAGTGTCTTTTCCAGGAAGAAAATGATATAGAGGCTTTTTTTCTATTGGGTCAATATTTGCAGAAACAATCTTCCCGTAAACTAGTGAAACAAGCTTTCCATTTTTATTTTCCCTGACTCCGCAGTTTCCCCTTTCTCCTGATTTGATTATGCAGTATCTCGGGCAAAGCAGGCACTGGACTATTTTCTTTTTCAGCGGTTTCCAGAACATTGCATTTTTCATTTTTAATTATACTAAGATAGGGATATAAATTTAATTATTGTATTCTGAACGTTTTATAGATTTTCCAGCCTTTTTTTGCTTTTTTCAGAATACATATATTATCAAATTTTAAGTCAAAATTGGGTGCTTTTTTGATTTTAAGATAATTCCAGATTTTGTCAAAAGTTTCTTTTGTGTTTCCATAAGCAACAGTTGCATGAGGCTTGAATTCCTTGTCAAATTTATTTGCTCTAATTCCTAACTCCACAATTTCCTTTATTAAGTCTTTTTGAATATTTAATGATTCTTTTGAAAATTTAACATCCATGAAAGAAACAAATCTTTTGAAATTTCCAAAACCCTTGATTTTTATTTTAGAAATATGGTGCCTTTTTATAAATTCTTTTAAATTTTTTTCTAATTTCTCACTATTTTTTAATTCAAAGGGAGATTTTAGAGTTATGTGAGAAGGAAGAGGATTTTCAACTATATAATTTTCTCCAAATTTTGGGCCCACTAATTCAACAAGCTTTTGATTATATTTATCTGCCTTGCCTTTTATCAGAAAAACAATTGAGTATTTCATTTTATCTTGAATTCTTCAAATTCTATTTCCCCTCTTTTTTCCCCTTTAGATGCTATCAGAATCTTGCTGAAAATATTATTTTTTAAAATCCATTCGCATTTTTCTCTTTCTTCCTTGTCAAGATAGCCCTTGCTTTTTACTTCAATCCCCATAACTTCATACATTTTAGAAACATTATTGGGTTTATTGGTAATTTCCCTGTGCGCAATAAAATCTGGAAATCCATTGCCAAAACTGCAGAACTTGGTGAATGGATTATATTTTCTCCGAGCAGGAATTAATTTTCCTGCTGTGTCTGGCATAAATTCAACATTGTTCTGCCATTTGCAAACTATCCATCCTTTTCCTTCCAGATTGTGCCTGACTTTGACTTCAAAATCCCTGCCATTAGTCCTGTTTTTTCTTCCCTGCTTCTTCATGTCTGCCATTTTACAAGTCCTGTGCAAGAATAGTGGTTCTCTTGTTTGCTCTTGCCCTCTCGGCAGCTTTTTTTAATTGTTCCTCTATCTGTCTGTCAAGAGCATCAGGAACTTTGCTTCCCAATCTAATATCTTCAGGAAGCACTCTCTTTAAATTAAATCTTATGGCTAATCTTTGCTTGTTTGCCATGTTATTTATATCCAAATATTTTGTTATATTTTTTATGATCTGTTATATTTAATACAAAACAAATAATCTCAATATTATCCCCCCTGATTGTATAAATCATTCTCCAGAAATTGGACAATTCTATTCTCCATAAATTTGGGACGTCATAATTCTTAGGGATTAATCTTTTTGGAAAATTGTCTCCAAAAAAAGGATTTCTTTTTAACAGTTCTATTTTTGATTTAATAGAATTAATTAATCTTATTTCTTCTGAATTTTCTATCCCTTTTTCTTTCTGCCATCCTGCAATTTTATTTAACCTTTCAAATTCTTCCTTGGCTTCGTCTAATAAGATTATTTTTACAGGCTTTATCATAATTCAAGCCCCCTTTTGATAAGTTTATCTAATTCTTTTCTTGGAGTAAAGATCCAGATGATGCCTTTTGTTGTAAGGATTATTTTGCCGCTGAATTGCAGATAATCTAATATTTGCAATAAAGTTGAATGCATTACTTTTTTCGGAAGAGCTTTTTTTAGTCTTGCTACTGTAATTAATTCCCCTGATTTTCTAAGAGTCTCCTCTACCATTAATACAGTATTTAATGTAGGAGAGTGTTTTAAAATTAATTCTTGTTTCATTTGGATATATATTTATATCTAATAGAGATATATAAACTTTTGTATTTCTTGAAAATTTTGCTTTTCGCAAGCTATTTTAGTGCAGGTTACAAATGTCTTGGACCAGCACACACTTCTTTATTCTTATACATTCTAAACCTCGACGCCTTTGGCAATTGCTTTTTGCAGTTTTTTGTCAGGATTGTATATCCATAGAATCCCCTTATGGCTGTCTATAATAAGTCCTTTTTCTTCGAGATATGCTAAAATAAGATTAAGTGTTTGGTGCATAATCTGATTAGGGAGCCTTCTTTTCAGCTCTTCTCTGCTTATAGCAGTTTCGGCATTTTTCAGGATTTTCTCGACTAAAAGAATTGTCTTCAAATTTGGATAATGTATTATTTGTTGCTTCATTTTGAATTTTATATAAAATTATATAGAAGTATGTATTAGATTATATATAAATCTTTCGTTTATTCTTTTTTCTCTTCTTTTTCAGGTCTCATAAATGGAAATAAAATAACATCTCTTATTGAAGGAGAGTTTGTCAGCAGCATAACCATTCTGTCTATTCCTAATCCTAAGCCGCCTGTTGGCGGCATGCCATATTCCAGCGAGTTAACAAAATCTTCATCAAGAGGGTGCCCTACTCCGCTTTCCTTTAATATTTTGGCTTGTTCTTCAAATAATTTCCTCTGAAGCACAGGGTCGTTTAATTCAGAATAAATATTTCCTAATTCCATTCCGTATGCAAAAGGCTCGTCTCTTTCAATTAAATCAGGCTCGTCTCTTTTGGTTTTGCATAAGGGAGTAGTCTCCTTGGTATGGTCAATAACGTGTGTTGGCTGGATTAAATGCGGCTCTACAAGCTCTTTGAAAAGTTCTGCTATAATTAGCCCTTTAGGGGTTTTTGCACCAATATCTAATTTTAATTCTTTAGCTTTTTTTAGCAATTCTTTTTCAGACATTTTTTTAACATCAAGCTTTGCATATTTCTTCAACCCTTCATACACTGTTAATTTATCCCATTTTTTGAAATTTAACTTCACATCCTTAAACTCAATTTCATTTCCTTTTCCAATCTTTTTGATGACATAATCATAAATCTCCTCAAATAATTTCATCATATCCCCATAATCAGCATATGCCTGATAGCATTCAAGCATTGTGAATTCTGGATTATGCGATTTGTCTATCCCCTCATTTCTGAAGTTCTTGCATATAGTATAAACTTTTTCAAATCCTCCAACGATAAGCCTTTTCAGATAAAGCTCAGGAGAAATTGACATATACATATCAATATCAAGCTCATTCAGATGAGTGATGAAAGGCCTTGCTTCTGCTCCGCCATAAACCGGCTGCATCAAAGGAGTTTCAACTTCAATAAATCCTTTTGAATTTAGGCATTCACGTATTGCCTGAATGATTTTAGTTCTTGTTTCAAAAATTTTCTTCACTTCAGGATTCATCATCAAGTCAACATATCTCATTCTGTATCTTTCTTCTTTGTCCTGCAATCCGTGCCATTTTTCAGGCAAAGGCAGAACTGCTTTTGACAATATTTCAATCTTTTCAGCACTTATTGATAGCTCGCCTCTTTTTGTCCTGAAAATAGTTCCTTCAATTCCTACAATATCTCCAGAATCAATATATTTTGCAAAGAATTCAGTTTCTTTCCTTCCTATTTCATCTTCCTGAATGACTATCTGTATTTTTCCTGTCTCATCCTGCAGACTTGCAAAATTAATCTTGCCCATTAATCTTATAGACATTAATCTTCCTGCAACAATAACTTTGTTTCTTGTCTTTTCTTCAGCCTTTATTTTAGAATATTTTTCCTGCAATTCTGCAGCATTGTTTTTCTTTTCAAAAGAATAAGGATAAGGATTGATTTTCAGCTTTCTTAATTCATCAATTTTCTTCATTCTCTCCTTAATCATCTCATCCTCTCTTGTCATAATCTTCCTTGTTCTGATAAGTTTAAATATTTTGAGTTTTAAGCCCTATTATGCCAAAACTTCATTTTGAAGATATCCAGTTTCAGGAAGAAAAAGATAATATTAGAGACATTTTTCTCAAAAACTTTTATTTTGAGCTGACATATTCAGAACTAAATAAAATAGGCAAATTCAGGGTAATCAAGCAAGACTTAGAGATTGAGGGAAAAGACGAAATTGTCCAGAGAAATTTTAACACTCTTCTTGAGCAAAAACTGCACGAGCTGAAAAGTTTTCAAGGCAAAGAAGCCACGTATATTTATCAGGGATTTATTCCTATGATAGGTTCTTTATATTTTGGAATTATTGACAGAAATACAAATATAATTGAAATCCGCCCAATAACTGGATGCAATCTGAACTGCGCTTTTTGCTCGGTTGACTTGGCGAGAAGAGAAAGGGATTTTGTTGTCAATGTTGATTGTCTTGCAAGCGAGGCTGAAAAGCTTGCAGAATTAAAATCATCCAAATGCAAAGAAATTGAAATGCACATAAACGGACAAGGAGAGCCACTGCTTTATGCGCCTTTGGCAGAGCTAATAAGCAAGCTGAAAAAAATTAAAAATGTAAAGACAATTTCAATAGATACTAATGGCACTTTGCTGACAAAAGAAAAAGTTGATGAGATTGTTTCAGCAGGGCTGACAAGATTTAATATTTCTTTAAATGCTTTTTCAGACAAGACTGCAGAAAAAGTGGCAGGAGTCAGGTATCCATTTGAAAATGTGAAAAAAATGTGCAAATATATTGCAAAAAAAACAGACATTCTTATTACTCCTGTCTGGCTTTATACAATAAATGACAAAGACATTGAGCAATTAATTGAATTTTCCCAGGAATTGAAAAAAATCCGTCCGCAACAGCAGACTCCTTTTATGGGAATTCAGAATTTTCTTGAATACAGGTATGGAAAAAAGCCTGCAAAAGAGATTTGCTGGTCAGATTTTTATGATGAACTGGAAAAGCTTGAAAAAAAGCATAAAATCAGGCTAAGATTGTCACGGGATGATTTTAACATAGTGAAGGCAAATGTTTTGAGAAAACCATTCCAAAAAGGAGAAGCTGTTCAGGCAAAAATAATATGCAGGGGAAAATTTCCAAAAGAAATGCTGTGCGCGAGCCATAACAGGATTATTTCTGTAAGAACAGAAAAGAAATTAGGAAAAATTATTGATGCAGTTATAACGCGAAGCAAATATAATGTGTTTTACGGAAAGGAAATTTAAAATGGCAGATGAAATGTCAGGATTTCTGAATATAGACAAGCCTGCTGAAAAAACATCGCACGATGTCTGCGAAATTATCAGAAGAATGATAAATGTTGACAAGTGCGGGCACGCAGGAACTTTAGACCCTGCAGTCACAGGAGTTTTGCCTGTTGCAATAGGAAAAGCAACGCGTCTTTTAAGATATCTCAAGCATGACAAAGAATATGTCGGAACAATGTGGATTCATCAGGATATTGAATTAAAAGAATTAAAAAAAATAATAAAATCTGATTTTATAGGAAAAATAAGGCAAACTCCGCCGGTAAAATCAAGAGTAAAAAGAGTTGAAAGAGAAAGGGAAATTTATTCTTTTAAAATATTAGAGCAAAAAGGCAAAAAAGTTTTGTTTAAAGTTCATTGCGAGGCAGGAACTTATATCAGAAAGCTGGTTGATGACTTGGGAAGGAAATTAAATATTGGCGCGCACATGACTGAATTGAGAAGAATAAAAGCCGGAGAATTGTCAGAGGAAAATTCAATCACATTATATCAGTTAAGAGAAGCAGTTGAAAAAAATTGCCTCCAGAAATATATTTTGCCTCCAGAAATAATAGCAAAAGACATGCTAAAAATAGAAGTTAATGAAAATTCTCTTGAAAAGCTGTATAATGGCTCGCCTGTTTATGGCGAGTATATTAAAAAGAAAGGCAGATTAAAAATGGGGGATAAAATTGCAGTAATGTTCAACAAGAAGCTTGTTGAGATTGCAAATGTTGTCTTGGAAGGCAATAAAATTGCTGTTCCTGAAATTGTTTTCAAATAGAAATTATTTCTTCATTGACTGCCTGAATGGCTTTACTTTTTCCTTCATATGGGCTTCTTTTGGGGCGTGGATATTTTCTTCAAGCTTTACTTCCTTGTGCATGATTTTTTCCTCTTCCTTCTTTTCCTTGTCTTCAGAAGTTTCTTTTATTTCTTCTTCTGCTTTTTTCTCCAATTCTTTTTCCTTTTCAGCAGCTTCTTTTTTCTTTTCCTTTTCTGTCTTTTGCTTGTCTGCCAATTCTTTTTCCTTTGCATCAATTTTCTTTGATTTTTCAGAAAGCTCAAATAATTCTGCCCTGATGATTCCTTTTTCATCTTTTGATGCCTTGATTTTTATCTTGTGCATTGGCTTTTTTATTCCTCTTGCCCATATTGCCTGATTTGCCCATTTTCCAATCTTGACATCTTCAAGCTCGGCTTTCATGTGCCTCAATAGAAATTCTCTCAGAGCCTTGACTGCTTTTTTCGCCCTTTTGTGCTTTGGCGCTTTCAGCCATTCTCTTCTTAATGGTACAATATATGTTCTTTCTAAATTAGCCATTTTATTTCACTAATTGAATCTTCATTTCAATTTTCTTTTCTATCTCTTTTTTTGTTTTAATTATATCTTCAAGTTTTCCAATCATACCAATATTACCTAAATTCTCACCTATTTCACCACCCGTTGTAAATAATACGGCTACATCATTTATATCATATAAAATAAGTTCAGAGCCATTACTTAATTTATTCATTTTAAAATAATGATATTTTGATTGATACATTTTTTCTATAAAATTATTTTTAATAGATTCCTTTTCTTTATTATCTTTAACATTATAGCTTATATGTGCCATGTTTATTTATCTCCACCTTATTATTTTTCTTGGAGTGACTTTTAACTTGTGCCTTTTCCAGTGTCTTTTTATTCTTGTGAATCTTGATGGATGAACCTTCTTTCCCTTTCCCATTGCCTTTAATGTAATCCAGAAAGGAGCCCATTTTGTTCTTCTTCCGTGCTTTCCTAACTTAAGCTTCTTTGAAAGTGATTTGTATCTTGCCATGTTTGTGTTTTTTGTTAATGGGATTGTTTATTTCCTGCACATGATGGTGCAGAGTTACTATCACATGTCAATGTGATGCTTAATATTTCTTTATTATCTAATTTGCTTTTCATTTTATATTTCCCTTGCAACTTCATCCATGAATTGCTTTCCTTTTTTAGTGAGTTTTCTTCCTGACCTCTTGTCTTTTATTTTTTCAAGCAGGCCTGCTTTTTCTGCCTGCTGCAAGATTACTCTTATTATTTTTCCAGAGCCTTTTCTGTACTCTTTTGGCTTCATTCCTCTGTCTTTTTTTCCACCGTATTTTGTCCTTAATCTTTCAACTCCAAGAACTCCTTTAATGTAAATCTGCCTCAAAATGCTTGCAGCTCTCATTGCCCACCAGTCTGAATCAAACGGAGGCCTTGCTCTTGCAGTAGATGTTTTTACAAAATAAGCCCATTCAGGCATCTTGAATTCATCAATTTCTTTCAGCCTGTTAGCTAAATTTTTGAGATACTTCTCTGGTTCTATATCAAAAGGGTTTTTTTCCATATTATTTATTAGATTTTCTGAATTTGTTCAGAATAATCGTGAATCCGATTACTTTTGCCCTGAATCTTCTGTTTTCAGTCTCTGCTTTTTGGGCAATTTCCTGCGCAAGATTATTGATTTCTTCCTTGTTTCTTGACAGTGTTTTCAGGACTTTAATTTTAATCACATCTTGCTTTTTAAAGCTTGTTCTTATTGTTTCAATAAAGTTATCACTTATTCCCTGCTTTCCTATCTGAAATGTTACAACCATGTTATTGCTATTCCGTCTGCAGGAAGGCTAGACATTACCTCTTCATGTGCAATTTCAAGCTTTCTTGAAATTATTTCTACAGCCTGCTCTTTTTTCAATTTTCCTGGAACAATTATTGCTATGTCAGTCTCAAAAGGAACTGCCCTTAATTTTCCTTCCTGAAATGTTAAATATAATTTTGGCTCTGCTTTTATTTTCTTCATGCTTCCTTTGATTTCAAATGTTCCTGTTTTCATGCTCTTGGTTTTATTTATCTGTGACTTTGAAAAAATATGAACTTCTATTTGCTTGCTTCCTTTTTTCCATGCCTGTGAAAAACACGCGCAGAAAACAGCTGCTTCTTTGACATCTTTTTCTGTCTCTTCTATTGCCTCTTTTATAACGCAAAAAGGGCTTCCTGGTGATTTTGTGTGCAGGACAACTTCGTTTGGCTTTGCAAGCCTTACAACTTCCTCATTTTGAGAATCAGATTTTCCGCCTATGACTAATGTATTGGATGACGTGAAAAACCATCTGTATTTACTATATTCAATTGCCATAAAACTCTAAGAAAAATACGTCTTTTAAACCTAACTAAATTGCCATTGCAGAAGTCCTGCTCTTCGCGACAATGCCGTTAATTCCTGAAACAAACAAATCAATATGGCACCTTGATTTTTGAGATAAGTTTTCAGGTCTTTTGCCGACAATTTTTAAGCCTTGAATTGGGATTTTGTCTGAATAAAATTCAAGCTCTTGGGCACCATAAAAATATTTCTTTCTATTATCTAGATTTTTTATCTCTGATTTCAAAAAACCTATTATTAATGCAGGGATAAAAAAAGGAGCCATTGTTGCACGTATAGTTCCGTTCTCATATCTTTCCTCGTATTTCTTGTAATCTTCATCATTCATCCCCAAAATATTGCAATAAAGATTTTTTTTCATATCAGGGGTTATTTTTAAGTCAGAAATTTCATCAAGCTGGGAATTGGCAATATTTGCAAGTCTTTTTTTTGTCTCAAATTCAAATATTTCTTTATTATCTGTAGTCTTAACTATTCCTTCCATTATTGTTCTTCCATTTTCTTTTGCCTCTAAATTATAATTATAAAAAGGAGATTCAGTCATTTTTTTTATTTTCATCTCATAAGTTATTTTATTGCCTTTTTCATCTGCAATAACTGGCGATTTAAACCCCACCCTTATATATGAAATAAAATGATTTTTTATTTCAGGATATATTTCAATCAGGCTCAAGAGATGTGCACCCATAACTATATTCTCTAAAGTATGTACAGGATTTTCATCTCCAGAAAGATTTACAGCGCTCTTATGTATTGACTGTGTCAAATCATATTCAAGAAACTTGTCAAATATCTTGTATCCCATAAAATTCCTTTTTATGCAGGTTTTTAAACTTTTGTCAGCTTGGGCCCTTCAGAAGTGTCATTTATTGCATAGCCCATTTTATTTAATTCTTCTCTAAGCATGTCTGCCTTTTTCCAATTCTTGTTTTCTCTGGCTTTTTCCCTTTCTTTTAATATTGTCCTGATAGAGTCAGTGATTTCAATTTTATCTTCCTTGAATATTCCAAAGACAGAATCTATTTTTTCCACAAAATCAAGAATTTTCTTTCCTTGTTTTTGTGACAGCTTGTCCTCATCTGCAAGAGTGTTTATCTCGCGCACAAAATTAAATATATATTCAAGAGCTCTTGCAACATCCAAGTCATTGTCCAGGCAGTTTTTTATGCTTTCTTCAAGATTTTTAATAATTTCATCAATATTCTTGTTTTCTTTTCCTTTGGCAGTTTTTAATCTTTCAATAAAGCTGTCTATTCTTTTTAGTGCCTGTTCAGATGACTCAATTTTTTTAAATGTGAAATCAAATGGCTCTCTGTAGTGTGTTGAAAGAAATACAAACCTTATTGCTCTTGGAGATATTTTTTTGTTTGTCAAATCCCTTATAGTATAAAAATTTCCAAGCGATTTTGACATTTTCCTGCCATCAACCAAAAGCCAGCCATTATGAACCCAGTATTTTACAAAATGCTTTCCTGTTGCAGCTTCGCTCTGTGCTATCTCGTTTTCATGATGTGGGAAAATCAAGTCCTGCCCTCCAGAATGAATATCAAAGCTTTCTCCAAGATATTTCATTGACATGACAGAGCACTCAATATGCCATCCAGGCCTTCCTTTGACTGTTTTCTTTTTTCCATCAATTGTAAATTCTGCATTCCAGAAAACATTCCCGTCTTTTTCATCCCATGATTTCCACAGGGCAAAGTCATTTGCCTGCTCTTTTTCATACTCGTCTTTTTTTATTTTTGCTTTTTCCTTTAGCTTTCCGATTTTTGCACGCGATAATTTTCCATAATCTTTTAATTTCTTGATATTGTAGTAAATGCTGTTATCAGAGCCCATGTAAGCAAAACCCTTTTTCAGCAGAATATTTATCAGTTTAATCATCTCGTCAATGTTCTCTGTTGCTCTTGGAAAAACATCTGCTTTTTCTATGTTTAATGTCTTCAAGTCGTCAAAGAATGCTTTTTCATATTTGCTTGTCAGCTCCTTCAGCGAAATTCCTTCATCAATGCTTTTTTTGATTGTCTTGTCATCCACGTCTGTTATGTTCATCACATGCTTTACATTAAACCCCAGAAATTTCAGATATCTCTTGAGAATGTCAGATGCAACATATGCCCTTAAATTTCCTATGTGCGCATAATCATAAACAGTCGGCCCGCACGAATACATTCCCACATTTTTGCCTTTTATCGGAATGAAAACTTCTTTTTTTCGCGTGAGCGTGTTGTATAGCTTTAACATGTTTATCTCAAAAACTTGATACTTTTAATCTTTTTGTCTTCAATATCAATCAGAGCGGCTTTTCCTTCATAAGCGGGCCCTGTTGTAACTATTGTTGTTTTTCCTAATTTTTTAATGCCCTGATATTCATGCATATGTCCGCAAATGTAGAGCAAAGGTTGATATTTTTTTATGACTTGATTGTATGGTTCAAAACCGCCATGCTTATTGTAAAGAGGAGATTCTTTATTTTTTATTAAATCAAACACTTTGTAAGGAGGATAATGTGCCAAGAAAATAAAATCTTTTAATTTATTACTATTCTTTTTGAATAAATCCAAAACTTCTTTTTCTTCTCTTTTATATCTATTTAATGTTTTTAGATGTGCTTTTTTAGAATGTATTGACTTTAGTGTTTTTCTTTTCAAATATTCTGTAATGTCCAGATAACCTCCATGCCCTGCTATTGGCAGATCATTTATTTTTATTAATTTTTTATGAATATATATAATATTTTTAAATCTTTTAATAATATCATCATAATGGCCAGGATTTAATTTTAATTTGCTTCCCTTGAATATCCAGCTTCTGTAATAATCTCCATTTCCAAAAATAATAATGGTTTTTTTATTAAGATTATTAATCTGTTCTAAAACTTTAATTCCTTCATTAAAATCTTTTTTAAGAAGTTTTCTGGCTTTTTTTATTCCAATTTCTTCATGCCAGATTTTTCCTTGTTTCCAGTATTTAAATAATAATTTAGTTATGTTTAAGTCTCCGGCAAAATCTCCTGCACATAAAATCAAATCAGCTTTCTTAGCTTCTTTTTTTAGTCTTTCAGGAAACTTTCCATGAAAATCACCCAGTGCAAGAATCTTCATAATGTAAAAACAAAAAAGAAACTTATAAATTTAACCAAAAAGAGTTGCTGCTTTAGGCCTTATGTAA
>Ga0066639_10004190_pt1 | contig 12357 bp, 11 predicted proteins | sample CryGeyCG2114_010_2_FD_59504 | JGI IMG/M metagenome (GOLD analysis project Ga0066639, IMG submission 59504) | Groundwater microbial communities from aquifer - Crystal Geyser CG10_big_fil_rev_8/21/14_0.10 | ecosystem: Environmental > Aquatic > Deep subsurface > Groundwater | place: USA: Utah...
GTTGGTCATGGATACGTCGGCTTAGTGACGGCTTGTGTTTTTGCTGATTTTGGCAATCATGTTTGGGTAATTGGCCACACTAAAGAAAAAATTGTCCGTTTAAAAAATGGTGATCCAATAATTTATGAGCCGGCCTTGAAAGAACTATTACAAAAAAATATTCAGGCTAAAAGAATTTCCTTTACCTTAAAATATGAAAAAGCTATCCCAGAATCAGATATAGTTTTTATTACTGTCGGTACTCCTCCAAAAGAAACCGGCGAAGCTGATTTAACCGCGGTTATTGAAGTTGCCAGAAATATAGGTAAAAATCTTAAAAATAAACTTACTGTAGTGTCGTGTAAAAGTACAGTGCCAGTCGGTACCAACCGTAAATTAGAAGTGATAATAAGTAAACATAAGTCAAAACAAGTTGACTTCGCTGTTGCCTCTTGCCCCGAATTTTTAAGGGAAGGGACAGGAATTTCCGACACCATCAATGCTGACCGCGTTGTTATTGGCTCAGACAATAAACAAGCCATTGAAAAATTAATTATCCTTCATAAACCAATCAATGGAAAAAGAGTTATTACCAACCTTGCGTCAGCCGAGATGATTAAGTATGCTTCAAACGTTTTTTTGGCCAATAAAATATCTTTTGCCAATCTGATTTCTTTTTACTGTGAAAAGACAGGTGCAAATGTAGGTGAAGTACTCACCGGAGTCGGGATTGACGCGCGAATCGGCAAACAATTTTTAAATCCCGGTCTTGGATATGGCGGATCATGTCTGCCAAAAGATGTGAAAGCATTTTTGGATATTGGAAAAAGATTGTCAATTGATACTCAACTACTTACCGCAATTGAAAATATAAATATAAAAGCTCAGGAAAATTTCTTACATAAAATTACTACTCATTCTCCGGGTAAAAAAGTCGCTATATGGGGGTTAAGTTTTAAACCTAACACCGACGATATAAGATTTGCCCCTTCAGTTTTTATAATTGAAAATTTATTAAAACATGGTTTTCAATTAAATGTATATGATCAAGAAGCGACTGATAATATTAAAAAAATATTTGCTAATAAAATTACATATAGCAAAGATCCGTATCAGGTCGTAAACAAAGTGGATGCTTTGATAATCGTCACTGAATGGAATGAATTTAGACAGATTGATCTAAGCAAAGTTAAAAAACTAATGTCTAATCCGACAATTTTTGACGGAAGAAATATTTATGACCTATCTGATTTAAAAAAATTGGGTTTTAAATATTATTCGATAGGAAGACCCACATGAAAATACTAATTGCTGGTGGAGCCGGATTTATTGGCTCTCACCTAACTAAATTTCATCTTGCTAAAAATGATGACATTACTGTCATTGATAATTTTATCACCGGAAATAAAAAAAATTTACCCTCCGAATCGGAGGGTTTAAATAATGGTCATCTAAAAATAATTAAGGCTGATATTACAAATTTTAATTTTTCTGACTTGCCAAGTTTTGATATTATTTACGATCTTGCTTCTCCTGCTTCTCCCAAAGATTTTCAACAATTATCAATAGAAATCCTCAAGACTAACAGTCTCGGTTTAATTAATATCTTAGATTTTTTTATAAAAAGTAATAGTAGAACTTTAGTCTTTTCCTCAACCTCCGAAGTCTATGGTGACCCCGAAGAGCATCCACAAAAAGAAAGTTATTTTGGTCATGTCAATCCGGTCGGCATTCGTTCTTGTTATGATGAGGGAAAAAGATTTGCCGAAGCTCTAATGATGGCTTATTTTAGAAAATATAAAAAAGATGTTAGGATTGCCCGCATCTTTAATACTTATGGACCATTCATGAAAAAAGATGATGGGAGGGTCATTTCCAACTTTATCAATCAAGCACTTGTTAATAGACCCATGACAATTTATGGTCTGGGAGAACAAACTCGCTCTTTTTGTTATGTCTCTGATATGGTTGAAGGTCTTTATTTTTTAGCTATTACTCCAAAGCTCGCCGGAGAAATTATTAATATTGGCAATCAAAATGAAAAAACTATTTTAGAAATTGCTGATATAATAAAAAAATTAACTCAATCTCAATCAGAGATTATTTATAAAACCATTGGTCAAGATGATCCAAAAAGACGTTGTCCTGACATTGCCAAAGCGAAAAAACTATTAAATTGGCAGCCAAAAGTTAGCTTAGAGGAAGGGTTAAAGAAAACAATTCAATATTTTAGAAGCGTATGAAAAAAGTTGTTGTTATTGCTCCAACATACAATGAAAAGGGTGAAATCGAAAACTTGATCAATAGGGTTTTTGATCAATCAAAAAAATTATCAAATTGGGAAATTTATTTATTGATAGTTGATAGTAATTCAGAAGATGGAACTATCGAAATTGTTAAGAAACTACAAAAAAAAACCTCATATCTTCATTTGCTTGAAACAGAAAAGGAAGGACTAGGCAAAGCATATCTAAAAGGTTTTAAATATTGTGAAGAAAAAATCAACCCTTATTTAATTATTCAAATTGACGCTGACGGTCAACATGATCCTGATAAAATACCAGAATTTATTAAAAAAATTGAACAGGGAGCTGATTTTGTTGTTGGTACCAGGTATTCTAAGGGTGGTTCCATTCCTAAAAACTGGGGTCTGCATAGAAAAATATTATCAATCGGCGCTAATTTAATTGTTAAATTTGGATTCATGAAATTAAAAGTGACTGAATGGACTAACGGTTATCGAGCAATTAAATTTTGGCTTGTAAAAAACGCTTATGATCATTTAAAAAATTATTCTGGATATGTATTTCAAGTCGCTTTTTTGGATTTTGCGATAAAAAATAATGCTGTGCTTGATGAAATACCTATTCATTTTAGAGAAAGAACCTCTGGTATTTCGAAAATAAATGCTTTTCAATATAGTTTTCAAACATTCATGTATGTTTTTAATAATTCATCATTTATTAAGTTTGTAATCGTCGGTTTGATTGGATTTGCAATTGATTTTGGTATTTCTTATTTTATGATTGAAAAAATCCACCAAGTTGTATGGCTCACTACTTTATTAAGTACTGAGACAGCAATCGCTAGTAATTTCATAATGAATAATTCTTGGAGTTTTTCTCACAAAAAAATTGAGGGTGACGCCATAAATTTTATTTTTAGTTTCTTTAAATTTAATCTCGTTTCCTCTGGATCTGTTGCCATCCAAACTATCGGTATGCAGATATTAGTGGTAATATTTGGAAGAAGACTTTGGTATTTATATAAGGTCCTTATTATTTTTTTCGTTGTTATTCCTTATTCTTACATTCTTTATAACAAAGTTGTTTGGAAAAATAAATAATCATTTCTACTCTTTAGAAGAATACTGCGAAGATACCCAGCCTTTTTTCCCGTCAATCTTGATTTTATACCAACCGTCTTGCTCGTCTATTAGATCAAAGGATTCGCCCGGGTTAACTTTGCCTGATTCGGAAGCGTTCAATGTTGGTTCCTCCCGAACCCTAAGCCAGCCGGTCGGCGTATCCTTTATGGTAATTTTTGTTTTGGTCGTTTTTGCGCTACCGGTTGCCTGTTTATCCTCCGTAACTTTAGCGGTGGAGGAACTTTGATCAATAGCTAATTTAAAAGCCGCATTAACCCGATAGCCTGGACCAACATTGACTTTTTGTGTTCTTCTAAAAAATCCCGGCATAAATATTGACAATTCATGATCACCTCTCAGGACATTTTCCATGATTACCGGCGCCACTCCTTTTTCATCATTGTCTAAAGTAATAATTGCACCCTGAGGTTCTGTCTCTACGTAAATCTCTCCTGATCCGGCATTTTGTGATTTTTTAGTCATTTTTGCCGTCGTAAAGATTTCACCAGCCGAAGCAATGTCCGATGAGCCCAGCTCCCGATTAACGTATGTTAAAGAATTTTTGTAAATATTTATCTTACCATTCCAAGAGGCTGTATCAGTCGCCGTTGTTTCCGGAATTAACTTTAGCAAATATTCACCGACTTTATACTTATCCTCATATGGAGTTTTTCCGATTAAAGTACTGTTCAAAAAAACGCTGGCTGTGGGTGAAGAAATGATTTTTAATTTTCCGTACTCATTTTGCTTATCAAAAATAAAAAACCGCACCCCTACAAAAACAGCAAAAAGCAAAATTAATATTAAAAGCAACGATAGTTTACTCTTCATATTTGTCATAGTCTTATTTTAGGAGAGATTGAACAACAATTCAATACTCATTCTTGTTTATGACAATACTTCGATGTATCGATACATCGAAGTATTTAACCTAACTTAATTAGGGTAACGCCAACAAGCATTATTAAGCTACCAATCCAGACACCTCTTTTTGGTTTATCTCCAAATAACAGCCAACCAAAAATCAAAACAAAGAATACTTCTAATTTCTTAACTCCGGAAACTAAGGCTACCGCTCCGGTTGTAATTCCATATAAAAATAATAGCGCTACACCAGCGTAAACTAATCCGTTAATGAACAATGTTTTAAAATTAACTTTCAAATTTTTTACCCAATTATGGTCATTTTTTGTCATGTAAAATCCAATTAATACCGTCGTTATAAAATTTTCCAATAACAACAGGAAAGACTGATTGACTGGTTGAATATTCTTTAACCCATATTTATCAAAGATCGATGTTAAAGGCATAATTATCATTGCCAATAAATAAGCTCGAGACCCTTTGTTTGTCAATAATAATTTAAACGGTTTAAGAATATCTTCTTTAGCTTCTTCAACTTTAAGGAAATATCCTCCAGCAATTATAAAGATTAAACCAATTATTGGAATTAATCTAAGACTTTCCGAAAGAAAAATTAAACCAAAAAGATAGTTAAATAAAACCATAAAAAAAGCTAAAGGGACAATCTTGGACATTAAGCTACCTTTTAAAGATTTTAAAGTTAAAGTCTTGGCATAAGCAAAACTAACTACCGAAGCAGTGATTGCTATCCAAAAAATTGCGTTTAATTTTGGCCAGCCGTCTTTAAGAGCCGGGTAGGCTAAAATGGGAATTGAAAAAGCAAATAATGACCAAGATACCAACGAAGCATTGATATTTTTCAATGCTTTTTTATTAAGAATTATTGAGATCGCCGAAACGAATGCCGATCCGATTGCATACCAAAACCACATATAACTTTTTATTTTACTACTTTACTTTCTAAAAGTTGTGTTATAATAGAGAGATATGAAAATACCATTGATTCCAAATAATTCGTCTTCAAGGCGACTCTTTGGGGAGGGTAGTATTTTTATGGCCTAAAGAGTAAAATTAATTACCAACCCCGGATAAAGAACTCCGGGGATTTTTTTTGGTCAAGAATATTACAAATTTCCCCGCTTAATAATAAGCGGGGTTTTTTATTAAAAATTATAAATTTAAAAAAATATGAAAAAACAAAATAAAAACAAAAAGGTCGTTCTCGCTTTTTCCGGGGGTCTGGATACCTCTTTTTGCGTGCCTTACTTAATTGAAAAAAGTTTTCAGGTAATAACTGTGACAGTTGATTCTGGAGGCTTTTCAAATAAAGAAAAAAATGAAATCGCTGAAAAATCAAAACAATTAGGAGCCATAAAACATTATCTTATTGATGCTAAAAAGTATTATTTTGACTCAGTCATACAATGGATTATACAAACTAACGGATTATATGAGGGGTCTTATCCAAATATCGTCTCTTCCCAAAGATATAATATTGTCGAAAAATGCATAGAGATCGCCAAAAAGGAAAGTGCCGAATATATTGCTAATGGTAATAGCGGCATGGGTAATGACCAAATTAGATTTAATATCCCACTAAAAATATTAGCACCGGAAATTCAACTTATTGAACCTATTAAAGATATTGGTGGCGATCGTGAGAAAGAAAAAAAGTATCTCGATAAAAAAGGGTTTTCTGTTGATAAAAGTCATAAAAAATATTCTATCAATATTAATTTGATGGGTGTAACTTATTCCGGAAGCGAAATAAATAATAATCTAGAAGCAGATAAAAATATTTTTCATTGGGTAACCGGTAAACTTATCAATAAAAATGGTTATTTTGAAATTGAATTTAAAAAAGGAGTTCCAATAAAATTAAATGGCAAAAAAACCGAAAGTTGGCAGATTTTAGATTATTTGAATCATGAGGTTGGTAAATACGGATTCGGCAAAAATTATTACACGGGTGACTGTATGATTGGAATTAAAGGTCATATTGCCTTTGAAGCTCCAGGAATCTTGTTTCTAATAAAAGCTCATCAAGCTGTCGAACAATATGTTTTATCAAAACCACAAATATGTTTCGGCGATTTAGTTTCTAAGGAAATAACCGAATATATTTACAACGGTAAGTTCTATGACAGTCACGTTGACGCCCTTAAAGCTTTTATTAAAGTACACCAAAAAAACGTTACCGGAAAAGTGCTAATGAAATTAGAACATGGTAATGCATTGCCCGTTTCGGTAAAGTCTAAATATTCATTGATCGATCCAAAAATTGCTATGTATTCCCAGAGTAAGAGTTGGACAAAAGAGGAAGTCAATGGGTTTATCAAGCTTTACGGATTGCAGTCTGTTATAGCTTCAAAAATAAATAAAAAAGGAGATAAAAATATATGAAATTAAATGGAGAAATCTCAATAACAGGAAAAAACGTTGCCAAATTGTCAAAAGGTGTTAAAAAAATAATTGCTGGTAAAGTTACAGCATTATTAGAGAAACACAAGCAGACTATGTTGCAATTTAAGCCTGACGAACTGATAACTAAATTTTTTGATCCGGGGAACGCGGTTGTATTACTCGAAAAAAAAACAGACCAATTGATAGGATTTGGTAAAAATAAACTTTGGGCTGGAAAAAATGAATATGGTCAAAAAGTATATGAGTTTGGTAGCTGGATAATTAATAAAGAGTTTCAACATAAAGGGTATGGCCACTATTTGACCAAATTAGCTGTCAAATCTTTGAAAGAAAAAGATCCGAATGCACAATTAATTGCTGTTTGCGATCTTAACAGTAAAAAAGCAATCAAAGTTTTAAAACATCTTGGGGCAATTGAAATTATAAAACCAAAAAATGTGAAAATTCTTTTAGAAGAAGGTCAAGCAAAAGTAGTTATTTTGGATATGACTGTTATTAATTATTAATTTAATCATATGAAAAACTCTAAGATTTACGGAGGGATTTATACAAAAGGACCCTCCAAAAAAACCGATCAGTTTATTATGGACCCGACGATGACGGTGCTTGAAAATAAGTTAGCCCCTTATTATCTATGGGAAACTATTGCCCATAATCTGATGATTACTAAACAAGAAATTGTTCCTAAAAAAATCTCCAAAAAGATTTTGAAAGAATTACTAAAGTTAGTAGAAAAAGCTAAAACACAACAATTGGTCGACCCTTTAATCGGAGATGTTCATGAAAACATTGAGAATCAATTAACAAAAACTCTTGGGGATGATGCCGGCTGGTTTCATATTGGCCGAAGTCGAAATGATCAATCAGTGGTTGATCAAAAACTGTTTACAAAGAAATATTTGCTGGATATTTTTGAAAAGTTAAGTCAGTTAGAACTAATTCTACTGAAAAAGGCTGAACAAAATAAAGAGGTGATTATGCCCGGGTTTACTCATTTACGTTCAGCCATGCCGTCAACTTTTGGTTTTTGGTGGCAAGCATATCTTGGTCAAATAATTGATTTGCATTTGGCTCTCAAAGCCGTTTATCAAATCACTGATAAATCTCCATTAGGAGCTGGTGCTTCTTATGGAGTTAACTGGAAAATTGATCCGGCGTTTACGGCAAAAAAACTCGGTTTTTCTAAACCATTAAATAATGCCTTAAGCGCCATTAACGCCCGAGGAATTGAAGACGCTTTAATAATTAGTAATTTAACAGTGTTTTTAACCATTTTATCAAGAATGATGGAAGACCTGATTATTTGGAGTATGCCTGAGCTTAATTTTATTACTATTTCAGAGGAATTCACCACCGGCAGTTCAATCATGCCGCAAAAAATGAATCCTGACATTGCTGAAAAAGTAAAAAGTAAAAGTGCAAAACTGATTGGAAATTTAAATCACGTTCTTGTGGCCATGAAAGGAATCCCGTCTGGATATAACCGAGATAGTGCGGAAAGTAAGATCGCCATTATCGATTCGCTTGAAGAAAGTCTCAGCACTGTTTCTATAACCTGTGATATGTTGGATAAAATTATTCCTAATCCGGAAACGATGAAAAAAGCGACTATTTCATCCTTGCCAACAAAACTGGCTGATAAATTAGTTGAAGAATATCAAATTCCATTTCGACTTAGTCATAAAGTCGTTGGGAAAATAGTTGGTTTAGTGAAAGGAGATTTAACTAAGATCAATAACATAATAATTGAAACAGCTATTAAAGAAACAGTCAATAAAAGTTTCGTGATTAATCAAAAATTAATTAATGAGATTTTGAATGTTGAGAATGCTCTAAATCAATATAACTATCAAGGATCCCCTAAACCATACTTTGTTTTTCAAGTGAATAACTTACTTAAAAAAGAAGTTAATCAACTATACGAATGGGTTAAGAAAACAAAGAGAAAATTTTCTCAGACGGAAAAAAATCTTTATCAGGAAGTTAAAAGTTTTATTGAAGATAATTAATCATGAATAAAGTTGCTGATCTATTTTTAAAACTGGTACAAATCGATAGCCCTTCAGGGAAGGAAAAGAATATGATTTTATTTATAACCGACTGGGCAAAAAAACAAAATTTATCTTATCAAATTGATAAACTCGGTAATGTTTTGGTAAAAAATCAGGGAAAAGGAAAGCCGGTACTTTTTTGTGTTCACACGGATACGGTTCAACCCGGGGAAGGAATAAAACCGGTTATAAAAAATGGAGGAATTAAAAGTGCAGGTGATACTATTTTAGGCGCTGACAATAAAGTTGCTTTAGCTTCATTATTAAGTGCGGTTGAAGAACATTTAAAAAGTAATAGTAGCCAAAAGTCATTCGAACTGCTTTTTACTGTTAAAGAAGAAATCGGAGGAGGAATTGAATACTTCCATTTTAAATGGCTTAAATCAAAAAAAGGGTTAGTCTTTGATTGCGCAAAGCCATTAGGGAGTATTATTCTTAGTTCGCCTTACATTATTAATTTTAGTGCTGAATTTATTGGTCAATCAACCCATGCATCAACATCAGAAAAAGGAAAAAATGCTTTACTACCTGCTATTAAATCCTTAAATAAATTGATTATTGGAAAAACTGATAAAAATACAAAAATTAACATTGGTTTTATTAACGGTGGATCGGGAATAAACGTTGTCCCAAATAAAATAGTTCTTTCCGGAGAATTACGAAGTTATAATAAAGTTCAATTCGAAAACAAACTAAAAAAAATAGAGGATGTTTTTTACAACGAATCAAAAAAATATCAAACAAAATTAATCTTTAAAACTGATGGTTTTTGTCCTGGATATAAACATAGTCTATCTAGTAAATTTGCTAAAGATATCAACAGTGTATTTATTCATCTTAAAATAAAGACTAAATTCTATAATTCCTTTGGTGTTAGTGATGCTAATATTTTAAATGAGAAAGGAATAGAAACTATTAATCTTGGCGACGGAATTATTAACCCACATACAACTGATGAGCAGATTGAAATAAAAACTTTAATCCAATTAAAAAAAATTATTAAACAATTTTTAGATTATTTATGAAAAAAGATTTTCTATCAATTACCGATTTATCAAAAGAAGAAATTATTTACTTGATTGAGATAGCAATCACGTTAAAGGAAGAACTTATAAATAATGGAACAAACATGTCATATCTAAAAAATAAAACTTTAACGATGATTTTTGAAAAACCTTCTCTTCGAACTCGAGTTTCATTTGAAACCGGCATGACTCAGCTTGGTGGACACGCAATTTATGAATGTAAAAAAAATTTCACGGGTTAAAAATTGCTTACTTTGGTGACAGTGAAAATAATATTCCCCATTCATTAGCTTTAGCTTCAGGTATTTTAGGAATGAATTTTACCACTGCTTCCCCTAAGGGTTATTGGATAAAAAAAGATATTGCGGAAACAGCAAAAAAATCGGCTAAGAAAAACGGCTGTCAAATTATTGAAACTGATGATCCAAAAAAGGCGGCTGACAATGCTGATGTTATTTATACCGATACCTGGATTAGTATGGGAGATGAAGAAGAAAAACAAAAACGATTAAAAATTTTTCCTCCCTATCAAGTAACAAACAAACTCATGAATCTTGCTAAAAAAGATGTTATCTTTATGCATGACATGCCGGCCTACCGCAACCATGAAGTTAGTTCAGAAGTCATTGACGGAAAACAATCAATTATTTTTCATCAAGCCGAAAATCGCCCTCACGCCCAAAAGTCTTTATTGATTTTTCTATTAAATAACCAAATAGAGTTAAATTCTGCTATCATATAATCCAATGATTAGAGACGAAATATTAAAAAATTTGACCATAGTTTTGGAAAAAATTAGCGTCAAAGACGTATCTCCAACTTTGGAAAAACCAGCCAATTCCGATTTCGGCGATTATTCAACATCAGTTGCGCTTAAATTAACTAAACAACTTAAAAAAAGTCCTTTATTAATTGCCGAAGAAATAAAAGATAATTTTCCAAAAACAGAATTGATTGAGAAAATAGAAGTTGTTAAGCCGGGATTTGTTAATTTTTGGATCTCAAATGTACAGTTGATTAATCGATTGACAGATGTTGTTGAAAAAGGTTTTACTTATCCTAAATATCACCTTGGGAAAAATAAAAAAATCATGGTTGAGTTTGCCCACCCGAATACTCACAAACTCTTTCATATTGGCCATCTGAGAAATATTTCAACGGGAGAATCGGTGGTTCGGATTTTGAAGGCGGTTGGGAACAAAGTTATTAGGGGTAATTATCAAGGAGATATTGGTCTTCATATTGCCAAATGTTTACACGGAATCCGTAATTCAAAATTCGATATTCATAAATTAAATAACTTGCAGGCAAAAATAGAATTCTTAGGTAAGATGTATTCTTCAGGAACCAAGGCTTATGAAGATAATCCGAATGCAAAGGAACAAATATTAAAAATTAATAAAATGATCTACGATCAGGATCCTAAAATAATGCCGCTTTGGCAGGAAACTAAAAAGTGGAGCCTAGAGTATTTTGACAAGGTTTATGAGCGTGTTGATAGTCACTTTGACCGGCTTTACCTGGAAAGTGAAGTAACAAAGCGTGGGTTAGAGATTTCTAAACAAATTTATAAAAAAGGAATCTTAGAGAAAAGTGAAGGCGCAATCGTTTTTAACGGTAAAAAATACGGACTCGATACTAGAGTATTTATTAATTCGTTGGGATTCCCTACTTACGAAGGTAAAGAAATGGGCTTGGCCGAAAAAGAATTCTCTGATTTTGGTGAATTAGATAAAATAATTCATGTTGTAACACCAGAACAAACCAGTTTTTTTAAGGTTACCTTTAAAGTCGAAGAGCTGATTAATGAAAAAAAATATAAGAACAAACAATATCACTTGATCTATGAATGGGTAAAATTAAAAGCCGGTAAAATGTCTTCCCGGGAAGGCAATATCATTGAAGCCAACTGGCTGATTGACGAAGTCAAGAAAAAAATCCTGGAAAAATTTAAAGGTGATAAAGATACTTCTGAAATTTTAGCAGTTGCCTCGGCAAAATATTCTTTCTTAAAAAATGGCACTCAAACAATTATTTACTTTGATATTGACGAATCAATTGCTGTTGACGGAAACTCTGCTCCTTATTTAATTTATACCTATGTCCGCTGTCAATCTGTCCTTAATAAAAGTCAAAAGTTAGAAGTCAAAAGTCAAAAATTAAAGTCAAAAGTCAAAAGTAACTTAAATAGAGATGAATTAAACGCTTTAAGATTAATTAACCAATTCCCGGAAGTTGTCCAACAAGCTGCTATACAGCTTGCCCCAAATTTAATTGCTAATTACCTTTATGAATTAGCCCAAAAATATAATTACTTTTATCAGAAAAATAAAATCTTAGAATCCGAAGAAAAAACAAAACGGTTTCGATTAATGTTAACTCAAGCAGTGAGGAAAGTAATTAAGGAAGGGTTGTATTTGTTGGGGATAAAGACGGTGGAGAAGATGTGAAATTGACCTAATTAACCTAATTAATCTAATTATTAATAAAATTCCAATAACCAAATTCCAAGTATTCCAAACAATAACCAATTACCAATAATCAATATTAGAAACAGTGTTTGGTTAATTGGTAATTGAATATTGATTATTGTTTGTTTCTTGGTTATTGTATCTTGGTTATTATTTAGGTTAATTAGAATAATTAG
>Ga0066639_10004192_pt1 | contig 12356 bp, 12 predicted proteins | sample CryGeyCG2114_010_2_FD_59504 | JGI IMG/M metagenome (GOLD analysis project Ga0066639, IMG submission 59504) | Groundwater microbial communities from aquifer - Crystal Geyser CG10_big_fil_rev_8/21/14_0.10 | ecosystem: Environmental > Aquatic > Deep subsurface > Groundwater | place: USA: Utah...
GAAAGGATTCAACAGGAATTGCTGCCTGCGGAGCCTCGAATTCCTTTGACGAAAAAACCTTCACCTCCTCAGTCTTAACCCTGAAATCAAACGCTTGAATAAACAATTTCTTAGCCTCACCAGGAACAACATTAGATTTATCCAAAAATTTAGAAGTAACCTTGACCTTTTCTGGCTTGGCTGATTCCTTATCAAAACCTAAAATCTCTGACGGTTGAATAGGAATACTAATTAAACCAGACTTTTCATTAAAACAATACTGCATTCTATACAAATGCCTGGAAGAAATAAGAACAGTATCTATATTAAGAACTGCGAACGGATCAAAAACACCATCTTTCATCAATTCCTCGCGAGGCTTTTTCAACCGGTCAGCAATAATCTTAATATTTTCTTTCTTAAGAAGTTTTTTAATAAGAAACGGACGAATCATTTCCTGAAGATACAAAGCAATCTTTCTAGGCCCGTCAGGAAACCAATCCTTAACAGGAATATCATGAACACGGTCTGGAAACGCCTCAAAAGGAACACCAATATGAAAACCATGATTTCCAGAAAACTTAACAGAAACAGAATTAACACCATTATACTTCAATGCCTTGATAAGAAGATCTGCAGCAAACTTACTATAATCCAAAACAGGACAATCAATATCTAAAACAAGATTCCAACCCTTTCTCAACGAATCTAATTCTTCCTTTTTTAATCCAGGATTTAACTGCAAAGGATTAAACCACAATTCCTCAGAACAATGAAATGAACTCGCACCACTCTTAACAAACTCAAGAACATCTCTAGGATATTTTAGCGTATCCGGACGCTTGCCAAAACCCTTTAAACCAAAACTAACCGCAACCTCTTTATCGTCGGCAGACGAAAGAACAGCGCTCTGAATATCTTCGCGCTTATAGTACTTTAACAAGACTCCTAACGGAATATCCATACCTTACCCCCATGAATGATGAATACTCTATTGTATAAATACTTTTTGAAAAGAGAACAAAACATTAAAGACATAAGTTATATAAATAGTAAAAACATAATGCCTTAATGGGGAAAGAAAAATGTTCAACAGAATAAAAACTGTACTGTTATTAGGAATATTATCTGGAATAGTTCTCGCAGCAGGATATTTTATCGGCGGACAAAATGGAATTCTGATTGCTCTGGCAGCTTCATTACTAATGAACTTTGGAACATACTGGTATTCTGACAAATTAGTCCTGCGAATGTACAAAGCACAACTGGCAAGCAGAAAAGAGTATACTGGTTTACATAATATCGTCGAGGAAGTCTCACATTCTGCAAAAATTCCAAAACCAACAATCTACATAGTGCCTAGTGAAAGCTGCAATGCATTTGCAACAGGAAGAGATTACCAACACTCTGCAATCGCATGCACAGAAGGAATATTAAAATTATTGAATAAAGACGAACTCAAAGGAGTAATAGCACACGAACTATCACACATAAAAAACAGAGACACACTAATAGCAACAATAGCTGCATCAATCGCAGCAATCATAAGCTACCTATCTATATTTGCAAGATACTTTGCAATGTTCGGATCACGAGATAGAGACGGCGGAAGAGCAGGAGAAATAATCGCACTCGCAATACTCACACCAATACTTGCAATGATAATACAACTCGCAATATCAAGAACGCGCGAGTATTATGCAGATTCTACTGCAGCAAAAATAACACAAAAACCGCAATACCTTGCAAACGCACTAGCCAAACTACACAAATCCGCAGAAAGAATTCCATTAAAAATGGGCGCAAAAGCAACAGCCTCACTATTTATAGTAAATCCGTTTACAGGCCAGGCATTTCTAAATATATTTTCAACACACCCTCCCATGGAAAAACGCATAGAACGGTTGTTAGGGATGAAGGTTTAAGATCTATTATGAACAAATGTCCAGTTTGTGGTAAAGATGTACTTAGAAAAAGTTCTAAAGTTATTTATTGTAATGATTCTTGTAAATATAAAGCGTATGCATTGAGAAATCCGGAACGAGTTAAAGAATCTCAAAAAAGATATAATACGAATAATTATCAGAAACGATTAGAAACTTGGAAAAAATATCGAATAAAAACGGGTCGTTCTAAAACAATTTGGACTGAAGATAGAATCAATACCTGTATGGAATGTAATATTAAGTTTAAACCTGATAAATTTCATCCATATATGAAATTTCATTCTCTTGCATGCGAAGCGAAATATAAATCAAGAAAGTGGAAATAAATGCATCCTCAGAGAGTAAAAGAAAGTATGAGAAAATATGATCACTCTCTTAAAGGTAAAGAAAGACGAGAAAGAAGAAAAGTTAAGTGTAAGATATATTCTAAACAATGGTTTATTAAAAATCCCGATAAATGTGCCGAGTACTCTAAACGATATAGAGAAAAAGACCCAGAACGAGCAAAAAAAGTAAGAAAAACATATGCCCAATCTATGAAAGGAATTTTAGCGAATCGAGAAAAAAGTAGAGTTCGTAGATCCGTGTTTATAAAACAAAAATGTGATCATAATTATTGGAGGTCCATTGTTAAGGAACAAAATTATAAATGTCCTCTTTGTGGTGCTGAGTATGGAGAGCAAATACGAAACATGGCGTTGGGTCATATATTTCCTAGATCTAAATTTCCGAAACTAGATTCGGAAGTAAATAATATTATTCCGATTTGTAGAAAATGTAATAGTAAAATGTATAATATGCTTTTTTCTGATTTTTGTATTAAATATAATTATCCTATTCCTAAACGAGTATTACAATATATCAAGAAAAATAAATCTCTTTTGAATTTTTAATCACCCATACTCCCTATCAAAAACATCCCGGATTGCCTTTGCTGTCTTGTCGCCGACCTTGTCGACTTTCTTAAGGTCTTCCTCACTCGAATTAACAATCGACTTAATTGATTTGAACTTAGTAAGAAGATCTTTTGCAAGACAAGGACCGACATTTGGAAGAGCAGAAACAATATACTCCTGCTGTTCTTTCAAAGACAAAGGTTTTCTTGACGAATGAGGAGAAAAATCCCTGTCAAGATCCTTTTCCTGCTCTCTTTTGGCAATTGCAATCAGCAGAGCAGAAGTATCCTTAGCATCCTTTGTCTGAATAACAGGAATACCATAACTAACCGCAATAGTCGCAAGCATACCGCGAATAGCATTAGGATGAACATTACGAACTGCAAACAAATCCTCCTGACCCTCAATAACAACAACAGGACGCTCAAACTTCTGCTTCAAAACCTTTAACTGAGATAGTAACCTTCCGTCAACAATAGAATCAACAAAATCCTGAACCTTCTTAACCTCAACACCAACACGCGAAGACAAAACATAATCCGCACTATCAAGCATTTCAAGCGTAACAATAACACCTGCATCAGCTAATTCCTTAAAAATACTATTGCCCTTTTCACGGAAGTCAGCAAAAATCTTTAATTTTTCATCAGCGGCAATATATTTATTCAAATTACTGCGCGGCTTCACAACCTTATTACCCAAACTATTCCTCAAACTCTCAAGAACACGATACATTCTCTGCTCTTTATGAAAAGCACTCCAACGATAACCCTCATCACGAGTATTCTTAGCCATCAAAACAACAACACGGCCTTTATCCTGCCGCCCAGTCCTTCCACGACGCTGAATATGACGAATCGCACTAGGAATCGGCTCATAAAAAATAACTAAGTCCACCTTAGGAATATCCAAACCCTCTTCTGCAACAGACGTAGCAATCAAAACATTAAACAAACCATCCCTGAACTGATCCAAAATCTCAGCCTGAGCCTTCTGCGTCAAACCAGTCTCACCTTTCTTAGTCTGACCCACAAAAACAACAGGAATAATACCCTGAATAAGCTCTAATTCTTTTTTAATCCTAACCGCAGAATCACGAAACTGAGTAAACAAAATAATCTTAACCAATTTATTATTATTAACTTCCTCTGTAACAAGCTCCCGCAATTTCTCAAACTTAGGATGCTCAACACCCGCATCAAACAACTTATCTGCAACAATCTTGGCAGACTTAAAATGCAAATCAGCAACAAGATTCTTAATCGCCTTAGTCTTTGCAGAAACAGACTCTGAAACAAGCTTATTAAGATAATTATGCAGAGTAGAAATACCCTGAGATTCCAACAATTCAAGCGCATGCTGAGTTTTCATAACCTCAGCCATCAGACTAACAGATTTCAAAACCTCAAAACTACGCTCACCAGACGCCATCATAGAATGAAGCTTGGCCTGCATAGCAAGCAAATCCTTCTTAGAATTAATCATAACTGAATTAGTAAAACCATATTTTTTCAGCTCACTTAATTTAGATTTAATACAATCCTCAAGAAACTTCTTAACACACAAAAATTCATCAGGTAAATCCACCTTGACAAAATTTACATCAATCTCCTGAATATACTGCTTAACATCAGGATCAGAATCAGTCCTTATCTCAACACCCTCAATAAACAAATTCCCGCAGACCTCCCCAATTTTTTCCAAATCACTGCCCGGAGAAGCAGTCAAAGCAAGAATACGCGGAAAATCAGCACGCTTATTGAACTGCTTTGCAATAAAAACATAATCATAATCACCAACCGCCCGATGAGCCTCATCAAAAACAATCAAAGAAACCTCCTTTAAATCAATCTTATTAGAAACCACATCATTAACAAAACCCTGCGGAGTAGAAAAAACAATCTTTGCTTCTTTCCAAAGCTCTGCTCGCTTTGCAGGAACAATATTGCCAGTAAAAACCGCCATAGGAATATCAAGATGTTTTTGAAACGAAACCAAATGCTGTTCAACCAACGGCTTAGTCGGAGCAAGAAAAACAATCTTTGACTTAGGAAACAATTTCAAACGATGAGCTGCAAGCATCATTGCAACAGCAGTCTTACCCATGCCTGTAGGAAGAACAACCAATGTATTTTTCATAGAACAAGTGCCAAAAATAGTTTCCTGATATAACCTTGGAGTAAAACTGTCAAGCATGAAAGAAAATAAATCATACCTGTTTTAAATATGTTGCGTGAAGGTGGCCAGTGGGGAGTGGTTAGAATTCAAAATATAGAGTATATAACTAAGAAATATCATGGCTTCCAATACATCTTAGCATACTTGCTCAGAGAACAGCAAAAACTTGAAAGTGCTTTAATTCTGTCTATCGGAAGAGAATCTACTTGTTCAAATTCTTGATCTAGCGCTTCCAGCTGAGAAACATACCTGTCAATATAAGATGTAATCTTTTCATTCTCAGAATTTTCAGGAGTAGGACAAACACATTCCCTTAATGCTTCATGACCCATAAAGAAAAACATCCCATGACCTAATTCTTGGGATTTATTAATTTCAGACCTAATGAATTCCTGTATTGACTTAGTGTCTTTAAGATCCTCATCTCGATTATTGTTAGACCTTAAATCAAGCTCGATAGCTGCTTTTACAGCAACCATCGCTAAATCATTATTCTTATAAGTGATACAATGCATTAGTGTTATTAATACAGAACCACTATATAATTTTTACGCCCAACTTCTCTCAAAATACCAATAGAAAATAAACCAGCAAATGATTCCTAACATAAGCGCAAAGAACAACGAAGTAATCAAACCATAAGACAGAAAGACAATAAAACCAACCAAAGCACTGAACAAAAATACAAAATACAACCTTGAACCAAGAAGCATAAGCCCTCCATCCAAAGGCGGAATAGGCAGCATGTTAAAGAAAACAAACAAAACACCAAAATAAGCCACACTTTTCCAAAAAGGAGAAACTACAGAAACAAACAGCAAAATACATACAAGAAGCAGCACAGCAATATTTCCAGACACGGCAGTAAGGCCCTGCTGTTTAAGATTAAGACCATACCTGTGCCAGCCCAAACGATACGCCTTATGCATCCCAATTGAAAAAACCGCTCCTAAAAATATTACAAGCCTGCCGTTGGATAAAAACATGATAAGCAATGAAGCAATAATTCCAGTCCACCAAATTCTGTGCTGCGGCTTAAACCCAAATAAAAGACAAAACACTCTCTGAACAAAATGATGAACAAGAACAACAATACCAACTGCACAAAATGCGACAAACCAATTTGTCAAACCTGCAGAAGCATCAAAAACATCTGCGCCCCATTGAGTAAATGAAAAAATAAATGAAAAGATAATTACTAAAAGAAATACATACCACAACTCTTTTTTGGAAAACCAACCGAACCGGTTAAAACGGTCCTTGAACTCTATCCAGTTCATTATGCACTTACAATAATAAAACCACTATAAAAACTTATCCAAAATAAAAGAAACACCTATCCTCTAATTTCCTGCTTAAACAACTTAATAAGAGCCTCTTCATGGCCTGCACCAATAATTGCCATAATCTTTGAATCAGGAAATTCGTTATGGATGTTAGCCAGATTACGCGCCATAACCTTATTTCGTTCAACAATAAGAACACGATATATATTAGGATATCTTTTTTTAACCTGAGAAATCATTTTATTAATCAACGCAGAACTAGGAACACTAGACAAATCAAACGAAACCTCTGACTTTCTAAAAATAACTGCCTTGGCAATATCCACAACAAAATTCCATTTTTCCTTCCAAGTCAAACAATCAGAAAACCGTCTTAGTGTAATTTCAATATCCTGATCAATAAGCGCAATCCTAGCACCTTGTTTTTTAGCAAGCTTAAACGCAGACAGCATCTCAGAACCAGGATTAACACCCACTTTTGAACCAAGCTTTTTCTCAACATACGCTCCAACCAAAGAAAACAAATATCCCTTAATACCAACACGCCGGACATCACTCCACCGAAATTTAGATTTGGTATTAGACAACAGAGCAGCTAAACGCCTGTTATCAAGTTCAAGAGCAACAATATCCGGATGCTCCTCTTCAATAAATTTCTTAACCTCTTTCAAACTCTCAGAAGCAATATGCGATGTTCCAATAACAGTAAGATTGCCATATTTCATTAAAACACTAATTAAAGACTGTATTTAAAAAGGTTTCTTATCTACTCTGGAGTATCAAAAAGTTTATATATACAATAACCATTTTGAAAAACAAATCAAATAATACTCATACGGAGGGGTTGCTATGTTAAAGATGAAAAAAATAACTGAAGCCTATGAAATGAAGGTATTCACAGACGAAGGAGATTATTTCGGGGATGTTGAGGAAGCAATGCTTACCCAGACAAAAGTATACGGCTGGAGAATACGAGCAACAAAAAACTCATTCCTAAACAAAGTACTTGGAAGCGCAAAAGGAGTAATAGTTCCACACCAATTAGTAAAAGCAGTAGGAGACATAATGATAATCTCCAAAGCAGCAGTTCCAAGCTATGGCGGAGAAGACGAACTCTCAAAAACCGCAGAATAATAACATTTTTATTTTTATTAATAATTCTTTTTAATTTAACTAAAATATTTATACGGCTGTGATCTAATGGTATGATCTGAGCTTCCCATGGAATTAATCCAGAAAAAGCTTATTGCCCGGGTTCGATTCCCGGCAGCCGTATCAAATCAAAAAAATATTTAAATTACTCAATAGCGTCTCTACCATAGAAAGATTTAAATAAAAACAATACCCGCTAATTCCAAGGGGAACATGCGCTGTTTAACACATAAAAAAGAACTAATTGGAAACTGCACCTGGTGCGGAAAACAACTCTGTCTATTATGTATAGCCAAAAAAGAAGGACGAAAACTCTACTGTGAAAAATGCGCAACCCAACTGGCAGGAATACAACGAATAAAAATGCCAAGAACCACTGAAACACAGCAAGAAACTGCAGAAAAACAAATGGAACCAACAAAACAAAGGCCAGTCATGAGTAAAGACGGATATATATTCATAGAACAGTAAAGGTGAAATACATGGATGTAGAAAAACTCAAAAAAATAAACCAACTAAGCAAAGACCTAAAACGACACGGACTAGTGGTAGAAGAAGCAATAACACAAGCAAGCAATATTGTAAACGAAGACGAAGTAAAAACATTTCTTGACAAATCCAAAGAAGAAATAGCATCGTCCAGAAATCCAACATCAACAGACCAATACATCGTAATGCTCGAAAGAAATCACAGAAAAATAGCCGAAGAAGTGCAAAACATAAAAAACGAAGTTGCAAGAATGCTAAGCGAATTCGAAGAACTAAAAAACAAAATAAACTCGCCTGAAACAAGACCTGTTCAACAAGAGGAAGAAACTGTCCAAGAAGAAAAAACAAAAGAAAAGCAAGAAAAACAGGCACAACTTTCACCAAAGAAAAAAGAATCACACCCAAGACAAGGTAATTTCACACCAGAAGACGTATCAATAGAAAAAATGTTCTACTTTGGAAAGAAATAAATTTTTCTAAGTTATTATTATATTTTTTTTAAATTAATAACAGTTTATAGAAGAACACACTTAGTCATTCTCAACACGAGGAGCAAGAATAAAACTCAACGACAACTTATCAACAACACGATATTCTAATTTCAAAGGATAATCCTGATTAAAATAAATAGAAACAAAATCCGCAAGCTTTCCTGCCTGAATCATCTTCTTCAAATACTCAATAGAATACTTAGACTTAATCTTCGCCTTAGTTTCAGAAGTAATCTTAGTATCATCATCTGCATCAATCTCAATATTTGCCTTAGACAAATCACCCTCTGCACTAACAGTCAATCTATCTGGATCAACAGAAAAAGTAACTGCCTCTGCAACAATATCTGCATCATCAATTGCATCATTAAGAATAGACGCACGAGTAGTAATTGAAACAGGAAAAGAAAGATTAGGAATCCTCTGCTCCCTTTCCTCAATATCAATAATCGGAATACTAAAAGTACGCACAGAACCTGACTTTAACTGAACCTTAAGCTTGTTGTCGCTGGTAACTTCTAATGAAAGAACATCATTTGCCTTAGCACGCCTAAGAATCTGCTTAAGATTAGCAAGATTAATCGCAATCTCAGTCTCTTTATCAACCTGATACTCTGTAAAACAACTAGACAACAGCTTGAAAATAACCATGGCAACATTAGCCGGATCCATAGCCACAAGCTCTAAACCATCCTTATTAATCTTAAATCTTGCTTCATGAACAAGCTCAGAAATAACAGTAACACTATCCTTGAAATATGTTGCATCAGCCAAAACAAGCTTCATAACCATTAAACCACCTAAAATTTATATCTCCTGAATAATAGTGAAATCGCTTTCTTATTTATATATTTTATTGTTCTGCAGAATAGGACTCTACAGAAGATATAATAAAATCATAAAATAAGACGCTCGCCATTACCAAACGGATGAATATTCTTATTAGTATAACCCATTTCCTTAGCAAGCTCCACAAAAGCATCAACACCTTTTTGTTCAGCATGCGCAGGAATAACATGCTTTGCATTAATCATTTTCAAAAGATCACGAATATCTTCATAACCGCCATGACCAGAAACATGAATGTTCTTGAAAATCCTAACTCCATTATCCTTTAAATCCTTTTCAAGAATAGCTCTCAACTCCTCATTAATCGGAGAAGGAATTGTTTTACAGGAAAAAACAACATGATCATCATTACAAAAATGAAACGGAAGAATATGCTTAACCATCTTAGACAAAACAGATTTTGGTTCACCCTGATGACCTGTAGCAACAATAAGAAACTTATGCGCACCCTTTTTTTCAATCTGAGCAAGCTTTTTCTTAATATGCCTAGCAAAACCAACAATCTCCCCTTCTTTGCCTAAATCAATAATCTTCGCATCCTTCGCAGCAGTAATATATTTTGAAAGAGAACGACCAAGAAAAACAACCTTTCGATTTAATTGCTTAGCATACTGAGTAATAGACTTTAACCTTGCAATGTGCGATGAAAAAGTCGTAACAATAACCGCATGCCCTTTAGAATTAACACCCAGCATAACATCTTTTAACATCTCCTTAGCAACCAGTTCAGAAGGACACTTAACACGCTCATAACAATACAATGAATCAATAACTGCAGCAACAACACCTCTCTTCCCTGCTGCCTGCAAGGCCTCATAATTTGGCTGCTTGCCTAGAGTAGGATTATTATCTAATTTAAAATCATTACAGTACAGGAAAATTCCGTATTTTGTATGCAATGCAATCATAACAGTCTGCGGAGTGGAATGAGTCATGTTAATAAATTCAACTTTCAAATTATCAGTCAACTGCATACTCGCATTAGGATTAAGAATCTTTAATTGATTAGACAATTTAATTCTTTCATCCTTAAGAATAGCACGAATAACACTTATAGTAAACGGAGTTCCAATAACAGGACAATTATACTTGCTCGCAAGATAAGGAATTGCACCAACATGATCCAAATGAGCATGCGAAGGAATAATCGCCTTAACCATAGAAGTCCATTCATCAATAGACGTATCATTAGGAATGGCCTCAACCTTCATCAAAGCCTTTTTGCTAAGCTTAACAACCGTCTCACCCTCTTCTTCTGTGTATTTAATGTAATTAGGAAGATGAAGACCCATATCAAAAATAACAACTTCGTCGTCGACCTTAACTGCAGTCATGTTTTTTCCAACTTCACCATAACCGCCAATTGTACGAATTTCTATCATATCGCACCGATAGAAAAGAGGGTATATAAATGTTGTTGTGGGGAATTAAAAATGTGTCAAATATTAATAATATCAGTAATACTTAGCACATTATTTAGGCATTTTCAAGGTATAAGAACTCATTTCATCTTGAGATACTGGATATTCTTGATTTAATTCTAACTTAATTGAAAGATAATATTGGGCGCTAATCTTTTCGGACATACTCTTTAATTCTTGAATAAACTGACGACCCAGTATTTGTAAATTACATATTGAACCAGTATTTGGAAATTCTTCATTTAAATATAGTTCACCTATAAATAGATTATTGGATTTATATGAACTAAAAAAAAGTCCTTTATTAACCGTTTCTTTTCCCTTTTTAACGATTCGTATTATTTTATAACCTATTGGTTGAGGGATATATCCTAATTTTTTGATTGCATTAGCAATATCATGTATGCTTGTTTCGTAAATAACACGGCCGGATTTATTTTCTTTTTTAAGTTCATTGATTTCATTTTGAATATTTTTTAGATCTTTAATTAATTGTTTTGTATTTTGATATCTATCTTTTACTTGGGAGATACATTTTTTGAAAATACTGTCAACTTCTTTAGGAACTTCTTTATTAATTTCCGACGGATTAAATTTGAATCTGTCTTCTAATGGAAGACGATTGGTCAATGCTTTATATAGTATTGTTCCCAATGAATAGATGTCATCCCCTGTACATAATTCAGAACCCGCCTGACGTTCAGGCGACATGTACTGAATGGTTCCTGTAATCTCTCCAGACAGAGAAAGCGAGTTTTTAAGATTTGCTGAACTTAACTTGCTCAAGCCAAAATCAGTTATCTTAATCTTGTCATCACGGGTAACCAAGATATTAGCAGGCTTCAGATCGCCATGAACCACATTTTTTCCATGCGCGAAATCAAGTGCATCTGCCAATTGAGACATGATATTAAGAACATAATCAACCGGCATGAATTGCTTATGAGAACCCAACTGAATCTGGCTGTATTTGTTAAGAATGTTTTCAAGATTTTCCCCATTAACCAATTCAAGCGCGATAAAGGGCTTTTTTTTACAAATTCCTGTTTCAATAATTTTGACAATGCCCTGATGATCCCCGTTAAGCTCTGTCAGCGCGGCAGTTTCCTGGCCAAATTGCTTCTTGCTTTTCTTAGTAGCCTTATTAGATATCTTTAGAGCAATTGTTTCATCACTGCCCTTTTTTTTAGCCTCAAAAATAGTTCCCTGGCCGCCTTTACCTATTTCTTTTTTTAAAGTAAACCCTGCAAAGCTAGTTTCCTCAAACTCTTCGTCCTCACTATTTTCCCTTGAAATAAGCACTTCTCCCATATTTCAATATAGGATTTAGAAGTATTTAAAGTTGAGGTTTACTAATACATGAAGAAACGGAAAATAAAAAATGCGGAGCGCAGGAGTTAGAACCTAATCCTTACGAAGTATTAGAAGTCCAAAAGCCCGGCACAAGGCCGTGCAGTTAAAAAATAAAATGCGGACGGCAGGATTTGAACCTGCGTAGGCACTGCTCCAAAAGCGTAGCTTTTCTAGCAGACACTCGCTGCGCTCTTGTCTAAGCCAACAGATATCTCACCATTCAAAAAGAACGGCAGACAGCAGATTTACATACTGGGCCTTGAGTATGGACGCTTTTCAGCACTGTCCCGTTTGGCCACTCCGGCACATCCGCATA
>Ga0066639_10004195_pt1 | contig 12351 bp, 10 predicted proteins | sample CryGeyCG2114_010_2_FD_59504 | JGI IMG/M metagenome (GOLD analysis project Ga0066639, IMG submission 59504) | Groundwater microbial communities from aquifer - Crystal Geyser CG10_big_fil_rev_8/21/14_0.10 | ecosystem: Environmental > Aquatic > Deep subsurface > Groundwater | place: USA: Utah...
CTGATATTTTTACTAGCTATATCTTGTTTGATATTTAGTTGTATTTGCTCGGCTAGTGTTTTGCCATCTAGTATTTTGTCCATTATAGTTCGGGATATAGTTTAAATGTAGTCATCAGATCTACAATTTTTTGTTTATTACCTTCTGTAGCTTGCTTAGTCTTTAGGGTGTCTATCAAAATATCAGCTACAATCTCAATCTCAGCTTCTTTGAGTCCTCGAGTAGTCAAAGCGGCCGTACCTAGTCTGATGCCACTTGGATCAAAGGGGGTACGCTGGTCATAAGGAATCATATTTTTGTTGGTGAAGATATGTACTTTATCAAGCAATGTTTCAGCCTCTTTACCAGATAAACCAAGTGGAGTGACGTCTATCATCAATAGATGATTGTCAGTACCATCGGAGACCATCTTGATGCCAGCATTTCTAAATTTATTTTCCAAAGTTTTACAATTTTTGATTACTTGAGCTTGATATTCTTTAAATTCAGGACGAAGAGCTTCACCAAAGGCCACAGCCTTGGCAGCTATGATGTGCTCTAGTGGACCACCTTGCATACCAGGGAAAACTGCAGAGTCTATCTTTTGGGCTAAAGTTTTTTTGCCCTGAGGATCTAACCTATCTTCTATTTTAGATAGTATCATAGCTCCTCTGGGCCCGCGTAATGTTTTGTGTGTAGTAGTAGTCACTACATCCGCATAAGGGATAGGATCAGGATGAAGATCAGCAGCTACTAGTCCAGCTATATGGGCCATATCTACCATTAGATATGCTCCTACTTCATCGGCAATAGCTCTAAAAGCTTTAAAATCTATTTGACGTGAATAGGCAGAGGCACCAGCCAAGATTATTTTTGGTTTGTGTTTTTTGGATTGACTTCGGACTTCATCCATATCTATCCTCTCTGTTTTTTCGTCTACACCATAGCTGACAAAATTATAAAATTTTCCAGAAAAATTCACAGGATGGCCGTGAGTTAGATGTCCGCCGTGGGCTAATGAAAATCCTAAGATAGTATCACCCAAATTGGCTAGAGCAAAATAGGCTTCCATATTGGCTTGACTGCCAGCGTGTGGTTGGACATTGACGTGCTCGGCACCAAAGAGTTTTTTGGCACGATCTATAGCTAGTTGTTCAGATTGATCTATAAATTCATTGCCACCATAGTATCTTTTTGATGGATAGCCTTCGGCGTATTTGTTGGTTAGTACTGAACCAGCCACTTGTAAGACTGCCAAAGATACGAAATTTTCTGAAGCTATCATTTCAACTCCATATCTTTGGCGTTCTAATTCTTTGTTTAAAATATCAGCTATTTGAGGGTCATTTTTCTCTATATTTTCCATCTTTTTGTATTTTAATAACGTTATTTAGTTTACCCCGTTAAATAATTTTAAGCAATACTTAAAATTAAACTCAAATTTTTTGAGTTTATTTAACGGGGTGAAGCATATTGTAGTTTTTTTACAAATGAAAAGAGGCTAACTACAGGAGCTAGCCTCTTTCTCTTATCTCAACCTGGTCGAGGCTGTCTAGACGGCCACTTTGCCGTGTTTGAGTAGCCATTCGTCCAGATCATCCATACCCACTCCCCAGGCATCGTCGATCTTGGTAGCCCCTCCCTTGGAGGTTTCGATTCCTTTGAGTACTCGACGGGTGTAGCCCCTGGAGTAGCCCAGATACCGGGCCGCTTCAGCGGTGTTGAGGGGGGTGATGAAATCGCTGTAGAGCTCGTCGAGCGTAGGCTCGATCATGTCTCTGCTACCGCCAGCATTCTCGGCTAGCTGGACCAGCTGCAGAGAGCCTTCGGTCTCGCCGTCGCCTTGATGGAGTGCCTGCAGAATAGGCAGGCAGACCTGTCGGACGAATCTCCTGTTGCCAGGGTATTCATCACGCTGGCACCTGATCCGCAAGTTGCGAATCAAGAGGCCGAGCATTTCTCTGTCTGGCAAGTTCTGCCACACGGTGTTCATATTCGAGCTCCTGACGTTGAGGGACGTTTGCTTGGCTGCCTGAAAGCTAACCATAAAGTTGGCCCGCATTACATTGGGAATGCTGGCAGCTACTATGCCTTTTCTTTTCAACATGCTTTGGAAAGCACGGCTGTTGGTAGGGATAATACCTCCGTTCTTGAGAACAGGTACAAAGTGTTCCTGGTAAGGATCTTTAGTTTCCAATACCAGAATCAGGAATTTTATGAGTGTAGCTCGGGAATCAAACTTGACGCCCAGGTCTTCGTCGATTCCAGTCAGACTGACGGACATTGTCTGTTGAGACAAGATTCACCCCATTTCTTTGGTTTGGGACTTTCTGTTGTAAAGGTCTTTCCGCCTGTATTTAATTATACTTTATGTTTTTTGTCAAAGACTAAAGGTCTTTGACCATATAAGTGCCTTCTAGTTTATAGCCCAATTTTTTATAGTAGTTTCTAACACCAATACCTGATATGACCGCTATTTTAGATAAAGCTCTATCTTTAGTTATTTTTTCTGCTTCAGCCATTAGTTTTTTGCCAAATCCCATATGCTGGGTTTGGGATAGTTCATCATCCTGTTCTTCACTATAGGTAGGTATCATCTTGCCATAGACGTGGAGTTCCCTGACTAGAGAAGCGTTTTTGAGTTCATCAAAAATATTTATTTCTGGATGATCATTAAATCTTAATCTCAAAAATGCATAGAGTATTTTTTTATCTGGTGACTCAAAACTAATGAATATTTCGTCGCCATTTGAAGCTCGATATTCTCTTTTTACTAATATAGCCTTATCAGTATTTTTATTATCAGATCTTACTTCTCGGCACCGCAAACACTGACAAACACTGCCTTGTTTTTTTAGTTCAGCTTGTAAATATTGACGGAGGTTGGTAATTTTGTTACCAGCTATAATACTTTCCTCTGGTATATCTCTAATCAAGCGATTGATTCTTATCCAAGGGGGAGTAATCTTTTTGGTTTTTAACAGTAAGTCTAATAATTGCTTAGCAGAGTATGGTTTGTATTTACCAGCTTGATACCATTTGTTTAGTTCAGCATACTCGTTTACTACACAGGGATATATTTTGATTTGGTCTGGTTGTAAGTCAGGTGATGTGTAGACATATTTCATCATTTTCAAATCTTTGACTGGTGTAGAACCTGGTAAGTCAGGCATGAAGTGATGGTCTACTTTTAGGCCTACTTCTTTGAGCATTTGAGTAGCCTTGATAGATTGTTCTATAGAATGACCACGAACTATCAAATCAAGTATTTTATTGTCAGTATGTTGGACGCCAATTTGAACACGAGTTGTACCTAAAGCTCTCATTCTTTTGAGCTCAGTGAGGTTGATATAGTCAGGCCTAGTTTCTAGAGTTAAACCAATAATTTTGTATTTGGCATCCTCGTTTATTTTTTGTTCCTCTTCTAGAGATAGGGGTTCTCTTTTTTTGCTTTGGCCAAATACGTTGGCAGCATAAAAAAGATCACGCACAAATTCTCTTTGATATTTTTCTGGGTAGACAGACCAAGTGCCACCTAGTATCAGTAGTTCCAATTTGTCTACTTGATGACCGTTGTTTTCTAGAGCTTGAATACGCATCGTTACTTGTCGTATCGGATCAAACAGATTCATCTTGGCTCGAGCAGCAGCCGGCTCATTGGACAAGTAGCTTTTTGGCATATCTGGCTCAGTGGGGCAATAGACACATTTTCCAGGGCAGACAAAAGGCTTGGATAGTACAGTGATGACAGAAACACCACTCATAGTCCTAACGGCTCTTTTGGTTAGCAATTGAGCAAAGTTTTTGTTGGCTTTGATTTCTCCCTTTTTAATCAAATTTTTATATGCTACAATAAGGTTAGCTTTGCTAGTAGGTGTCATCTTATGTCGAGAAAATACTTGACGCAAAGCTTTGACAAAATCAATTTCACTAGAGTCTTTATGTTTATAAAGCTCTAGTATTATACTATTTAAAATTTTATTTTGTTTTGTATCCATGAAGTCTGAGAAAGTAAAAAATGATTTACGTTTGCTCTATGATGATATAGCTAGAGAGTTTTCGGCTACCCGAGCTTATCCTTGGAAAGAGTTAGAAGTCTTTATACCACATATAAAAGATAATTTCAAGATATTGGACTTAGGTTGTGGTAATGGCAGATTATTAAAATCTCTAGAGCAGTCTGATAAAAAAATAAATTATCTCGGAGTGGACTTTAGCGCCAAGCTAATAGCTCAAGCTAGAGATAAGCATCCTAGGGCAAAATTTGTAGTAGCCGATATGTCTGATTTGTGTTTTGAAGCCAATACTTTTGATATGATATTTATGATAGCTTCATTTCATCATTTGCCAACTAGAGCCGAAAGATTGGATTTACTTTTCAAAGCCAATCGTTGGCTCAAACCAGGGGGGCTACTATTTATGACCAATTGGAATCTTTGGCAGAAAAAATATTTGCGTTATGCTGTAGAAAAATTCTGGTCCAAAAAATCTTGGAATGATTTTTTTATTCCTTGGACCACTGACAACGGTGGTACGGTCTGGCGTTATTATCACTCTTTTACTACTGGTGAGTTGGTTTATCTACTTAAGACAACACATTTTGATCTGGAACCAGAAGGAGTCTATAAAACCAAGTGGAATATCAATGCTTTTGTAAGAAAGTCAAAAGAATAAAAATCGTCCTGAGGGCGGTTTTTTGTTAGTTATTTTTTATAGCAAATAATTGTATTTTTGCTGGCTTTTATGCTATTATATATAATAATTATTAAGGTTTTTATTATGAAAAAGGCAATAAAAATAATGGTTTTGGCATTACTATTTAGTATGCCAATTTCTGCTCTAGCTTTTACAGGACAGAGCGGAAATGTGGTTGTTTTAGAAAAAGGACAAACTAAAGACAGTAATTATTACGCAGCTGGTAATACAGTAGAAATTTATGGCACAGTCAATGGTGATGTTTTTGTAGCTGGTGATACAGTCACTATTAATTCAGACAATATCAATGGTGATGTTTTTGTAGCCGCTAGTAATATTGATATTAAAGGTAATATAAATGGTTCCTTGCGTCTAGTGGGTGAAAAAATAAATATTTCAGCTGAGGTCACTGGCAACATTATGGCGGCTGGACAGAACCTTACTTTAGATGCTGACACAAAGCTAGCAGGGCATTTGACTTTTTGGGGACAAATGGCCAGCATCTCTGGACAAGTTGATGGAAGATTAGAGGGAGCTATGGAAACTCTTAGAATCAGTGGGCAGCTTAGCAAAGATGTAGATGTTTATCTATCTTCTGGGCAGGAAGCAGGAATAAATATTGCCGACAGTGCTCGAATTGGCGGCACTTTGTATTATCAATCTTTGAAAGAATTACCTATAAATCAAAATGCTCAAATTGGAGGCGTATCTTTTAATCAAATTATAAAAAAAGAAAAATCAAATTTCAATACAGGCAAGGTTTTGGCTTTGTCTATGAATTTTTTTGGTATGCTGGTGATAGCTATGTTGGCTATGTATCTTTGGCCTAGATTTTTCTCTAGTGCTTATCACGTGGCTTACAAAAAACCATGGCAGACCCTGTTAAAAGGATTTTTACTTTTGGTAGCCACACCTATCGCTTGTCTATTGATAGCTATTAGTGTGATTGGCCTACCCTTAGCTATTGTTACTATAGTCTTATGGGCAGTGTTATTGTATTTAATGACAATAATGACTGCTTGGTTAATAGGTAAATTCGTTAAAGAAAGATTTTTTGTTAAAAGAGCTTGGCCTAAGTTAGCTATTTTGGCTTTAGGAATATTTTTGTTTATAGTTTTAAAGAATATTCCTTTTATTGGAGGCCTAGTAGTAGCCATTGTCTATATGATGGCTTGGGGTACATTGGTATTATTATTTAAAAAAGAAAGTAACTAATTATGTCATATTTAGAAAATTTGGACACTAGCATTTTTAAATCATATGATTTTCGTGGAATATATCCTTCTCAGATGAATGAGCAGGCTATGAATTTAATTGCCCAAGCTTATATAAAGTTTTTATCAAATAAATTAAATAAGCCGATCAAAGATTTGAAAATGGTAGTTTGCTACGATGCTAGGAAGTCATCAAAATTATTACTTGATGAAGCGGTCAAGATATTTTTGAAGTATGGTGTGACCATAGATGATATTGGCATGCAATCAATCAATGATTATTATTTTTCGGTTGGCCGTTACAAATATGATGGAGGTTTTTTAGCCACTGCTTCACACAATCCGCCAGAGTACGGTGGTTGTAAGTTGGCTTATGCTAATGTAAATTATAAAGATAGTATTGATTTTATATCAGGCAAGGAGCTTCTTCAGTATATGCAGACTTTGGATTTTCCTTTGGCTGATGAAAATATTACAGGCACCATAGTCAAAAAAGATATTTTGAAAGATCATCTAGATCATATAATGTCTTTTGTAGATGTAAAAAAATTAAAACCACTCAAGGTAGTAGTTGATGTTGGCAATGGTATGAATGGCCATATGATCGAGAAAGTTTTTGAAAAACTACCTTGTGAATTGACCTTGATGTTTAAAGAACCTGATGGTAATTTTCCTAATCGAGCACCAAATCCTTTGACAGCAGGAGCGCCTGATAAACTAGCTACCAAGATAAAAGAGTTGGGAGCAGATTTTGGCTTCATCTGCGATGTAGATGGCGATAGGATAAACTTGCTGGATGAAAAAGGTAAATTTTATAAAGGTGATTTGACACTTATTCCAATGATAAAGCCAATGTTAGATAATAATCCTGGAGCAGGCATTGTCTATAATTTGATTAGTACTCATTCGGTCAAAGATCTAATAACTAAATGGGGCGGTAGACCAATCAGAAGTGAAGTAGGTTATCTTAACTTGGCTCGTCATATGCGCGAGGAAAAAGGTATTATGAGTGGCGAGGTATCAGCTCATTTTGCTTTTCGTGATAACTATTACGCAGACAATGCTTTTATTGCTATGGTTTTGATATTACAAGCTATTTCTGAAGATGGTCGTCCAGTATCAGAAATCATAGATGGATACAACTTATATCACAAGAGTAATGAACTAAATTTTGTAGTTAATAATATTGATATAGAATTAGATAAATTTAGAAATGCTTATAGTAAAAATATTTTAGATGAGATTGATGGCATTACTGTAGAATTTGATGATTGGTGGTTCAATGTCCGACCTTCCAATACAGAGCCATTACTTCGTTTGACAGTCGAGGCAAATAGCGAAAAGTTATTAGCAGAAAAAGTGAGTGAGTTGGAAGGTCTGATAGACTTTACAGAGAGAAGACAATAATTAATTAGTTAATATAAAATTTATGCCATTTTTAGTATTTTTAATCATCTTTGCATTATTTATTGTGCTTATCTCAGTCAGACAAGTCAATCAATATGAAAGAGGAGTCAAATTTTTTCTTGGTAAATACATACACACAGTAGAACCAGGCTGGAGATTGGTTTGGCCAATTTTTCAATCAATGACCAAGGTAGATATCAGGGTCAAGGCAGTAGATGTACCTAGTCAAGATGCTATTACCAAAGATAATATAAGTGTCCGAGTCAATGCGGTGCTTTATTATAAAGTAGCAGCAGTTAATAAGGCTATTTTGGAAGTAGAAGATTTTTATTATGCGGTCAGTCAACTAGCTCAAACTACTATGAGAAATGTAGCGGGTTCAGTTGATTTGGATCAACTTTTGATGCAACGTGAGCAGATTTCTAGTCGTATCCAACAGATAGTAGATCTAGCTACTGACCCTTGGGGAATAAAAGTAGTCTCAGTTGAACTCAAGGATATTGAGCTACCAAAAGACATGCAAAGAACTATTGCCAAACAAGCTGAAGCTGAGCGTGAAAAAAGAGCAGTAATTATCAAGGCTGAAGGAGAGTCTATTGCTGCTGAAAATTTGGCTAAAGCTGCTCAAGTACTTTCCTCTTCAGCTGGTGCTCTCCACTTGAGGACACTACAGTCAATGAATGATATATCATCTGATCAGTCAAATACTATTGTGTTTGCGATGCCGCTAGAAATACTAAGAGCTTTTGAAACTTATAATAAAAAAGATAAATAATATAAATGATTGGGGTATTTGATTCAGGATATGGTGGCTTAACTATTTTTAGAGATATTGAGAAAAAATTACCTCGATATGATTATATTTATTTGGGCGACAACGCTAGAGCTCCCTACGGAGATAAAAGTCAGAAACTCATCTATCAGTATAGTCAGGAAGCAGTAGATTATTTGTTTGAGCAAGGTTGCAGGTTGATAATTTTTGCTTGTAATACTGCTTCGGCTCAAGCTTTGAGGAAATTACAGCAAGAATATTTGCCTAGGAAATGGCCAGGCAGAAATGTTTTGGGAGTTATCAGGCCTTTGGTAGAAGCAGTAGGGGAATTGAATAAAAATTCTAAAGTAGCTGTGATGGGTACTACTAGTACAGTAGAATCTGGTGCTTATGTAAATGAGTTTTCTAGTTTGAACAGAAATATAAAAGTTTTTCAGCAGGTCTGTCCTTTATTGGTGCCACTGATAGAAGATTCTCGTGAAAATATGCCCGAGACAAATATTATTTTGACAGAATATGTTAGACCAATAAAGAAATTTTCGCCAGAAGTAGTAGTTTTGGGCTGTACACATTACGGTTGGTTACAAGATATGATAGAGCATGCTTTTGGTCCAGAAGTCAAAGTATTGCATAGTGGCAAAATTGTTTCTGAAAAATTGTTAAACTATATATCACAGCATCCAGAGTATGATAATCCCAGTAGCAAAGCGCAGAGAATTTTTTTGACCACAGGCGACAATGAAAAGTTTGATAAAGCTGCTGAAAAATTTTTGGGTAGGAAAATAAAATCTAAACAAATTAGTATAAAATAAACATATATGAATCCCGTTAGAAATTCATAGTTTTTTCTAGGGGATTAAAAAGTTAAATTTTGAATGTATATTCTATAATTGTATATTTTACTCATTGCATGTAGATTAACAAAAAGATATAATACTAATAAATATTAGTATTTAAATTAATTAGTAAATTTCTAACGGGATGAATAACAAAATAACTATAGTTGGAGCAGGAATGGTTGGCTCTACATTGGCCTATAGCTTGGTAACCCAAGATATAACTGAGGAAATAGCCATAGTGGATATTAATAAAAAATTAGCTAAGGCTCAGGTCATGGATTTGCAGCACGCTGTGCCATTTACTAAAAAAACTAAGGTAAAAGTAGGTAGCTACAACGATTGTCGTGATAGTAGTGTGGTAGCTATCACTTGTGGGGCGGCTCAAAAGCCAGGTGAAACTCGTTTGGACTTGATAGACAAAAATACCAAGATTATCAAAGAGATAATGCCACATATTTTTAAAGCTAATCCTAATATAATAGTATTGATTATTTCTAATCCAGTTGATGTATTGACCTATGCGGCTATATCCATGTTCCCTAAAAAGAAAGATCAGATTATGGGTAGTGGCACTACTTTAGACTCAGCCCGTTTTAGACATTTGCTCAGTCAAAAATTAAATGTTAATGCCAAAAGTATTCATGCCTATATCATGGGTGAACACGGTGATAGTGAATTTCCAGTTTGGTCTACAGCCACTGTGGGAAATTCTAAGATAGTCGCTCATAAGCATCTAAGCAAAAAAGACCAAGACAAAATGTTTAGTGATACCAAAAATGCAGCTTACACTATCATAGCTGGCAAGCAGTCTACTTACTATGGTATTGGTTCAGCAGCCTCTTATGTCATTAGAGCTATTATGCATGACAAGCGGATAGTGCTACCGGTTTCTCATTTGATAGAAAATGTATATGGTGTCAAAGATGTTTGTATGAGCACACCAGCTATAGTTGGTAGAAATGGTATTACACAATCTTTACCTTTGGAGCTATCTAAAGAAGAACAAGTGTTATTCAAAAAATCAGCCAAGGTTTTGAAGAAAGCTATTGCTTCAGTAAGTTAATTTTTATGTATAATAAAACAGCCACCAGAAATCTGGCGGCTGTTTTTAGATTATCAAGTTATTTTAAACCAATAATTTGTTTTACTTGAGACATGGTTTGGTCAGCTATTCGCTGAGCTCTCTTTGCTCCATCACGTAATATTTTTTCCACTTTAGGTCTGTTATTTTCGTAATAGTTTATTTTTTCTTGTATTGGTTTTAAGAACTCCAAAATGGTTTTAGTCAATTCTTCTTTAAGCTGGATGCTCAATAACTGACCAGCTTTGTAAGAAGTCATCATTTCATCATATTTCTTTTTATCTCCAAAATATGAATATAGTTCTAGTAGATTGAGTATACCTCTTTCATCAGTGACAGCTTTTTGGATTTTTTTGCTGACAGTAGTTTCATCATCACGGATAGCAATATAGCTAGCTTCACCGTGAGACTTACTCATTTTTTTGTCCGGGTATTTGAGAGACATTACACGACGAGCAGGAGAAATAATAGGTTTTGATTCTGGGAAATATCTTTGGTAACGATTATTAAATTTACGAGCAACAAGGCGAGTCAGCTCTAGATGTTGGAGCTGGTCTTCTCCTACAGGTACAGATTCCGCTCTATAAAGTAAAACATCAGCCGCCATCAAATTCGGATAGGTTAATAAGCCGGCATTGATATTGGCGGGGTTGCTTTTAGCTTTGTCTTTAAACTGAGTCATTCTTTCCAATTCAGAAATAGGGGTCAGACAACTGAATATCCAAGCTAGTTCAGTATGCCCTACAACGTCTGACTGGCGAAATAGGATAGATTGTTTAGGATCAATCCCTAAGGACAGGAGGTCTATAGCTAGCTTAATTGTATTTTCTCTGAGTTCTTCAGGGTGTATTTCTATGGTTAGAGCATGTAAATCTACTATAGAATAGATACAGTCATATTTTTTTTGTAGTTCCACCCAATTTTTTAGTGCCCCTAGATAATTCCCTAAATGGATTCTACCAGTTGGTTGCACACCAGAAAATAATTTTTTCATGTATTTTTTTAATAATCTATATTGGTATTTTATATAAAAAAACCTCCGCGGTCAAACGGAGATTTGTTATTTTATACTTCTATAACTACTGGCAGTATCATTGGCCTTCTTTTGGTTTTTTGGAAGACAAATTGACCCAAATCATTTCTTAGAGATTCTTTGATGTAGGTATCATTTATTTTGCCATTAGTTTTACTGTGTTCGTTGACTATGTTTTTTACTTTAGTCCTAATTGTCTCTACTATTTCTTTATTTTCTCTCATATATATAAAACCACGGGAGATTATATCAGGAGAGTGAATTAACTTACCATTTTTACCAATAGTAGCTATTACTACTATCATTCCATCTTCAGCCATCATTTGGCGATCACGTAATACTACGTGCGAGACATCACCTACACCTAAACCATCTACAAACACATATTCAGAATTAGTTTTATCTTTAGTTAAAATTCCATTTCCTTTGGCGTCAAATTCTATAATTTGTCCATTGTCAGGAATAAATATTCTTTCCTCAGGTATGCCAGCTCGTTGAGCAACCTTGCCATGCATTTTCAAGAAAGAATGATTACCATAAACAGGAATGTGATATTTTGGTTTGACCATTTTTATCATATCAAACAAATCTTCCTGTTTGGCATGACCACCGGCATGGACGTCCATCATTTTATAGTTTATTACTTCAGCACCTTTTCGGTATAGGTTATCTTTTAATCTTTGGACAGATCTTTCATTGCCTGGAATAACGGATGAAGAAAAAACTATAGTATCACCTTTTTCAACTTTTAGTACTCTATGTTCATTGGTAGCAATACGCATCAGTACGGCATTGTCTTCACCTTGAGCGCCAGTACACATAATGATTATTTTGTTATCAGCATAATTTCTCATATCTTTCAATTGGATGATAGTACCTTTTTTTACTTTCATATAGCCCAGCTGTTGAGCTAGTTCCACGTTTCTTTTCATTGAGAAACCCTCGATGATAACTTTTTTATTAATTTTTTCAGCTGCCCAAATAATTTGTTGGATTCTACCCAAGAGTGAGGCAAAGGTTCCTACTATTGTTCTACCAGGAGCTTGGGTCAATATTTCATCAATATTGCTTTGGATATCTCCTTCAGTCAATTGGTGACCTGTTTGAGGAGCATTGGTAGAATCAGCCATCAGGGCAATTACATTTTGTGTACCCAAAGCTTTTATCTTGGCAATTTCAGTAGGAGCATCTCCTGAGGCTTTGGCATCTAGCTTGAAGTCACCAGTATGAACTATTTTACCAACTGGAGTGTCAATAATAACACCAAAAGATCCAGGGATATTATGGCTAACACCAAAAAAGCTAAGTTTAAATTTGCCTAATACCAGCTT
>Ga0066639_10004200_pt1 | contig 12344 bp, 12 predicted proteins | sample CryGeyCG2114_010_2_FD_59504 | JGI IMG/M metagenome (GOLD analysis project Ga0066639, IMG submission 59504) | Groundwater microbial communities from aquifer - Crystal Geyser CG10_big_fil_rev_8/21/14_0.10 | ecosystem: Environmental > Aquatic > Deep subsurface > Groundwater | place: USA: Utah...
AAAAAAATTTAAATTAAAGGGCCTACTCTTATTATCCGATAAGACAACTGTGAGATAATAGAGAAAGTTAAATAACTCATTGTTTTAATGACAGGGGGCCGTTGTGAATTTAAGCCAGCATGGACACAAACTTGTTCTTGTCCTATGCCTGTTATGCCTACCTTTGCTTCAAGGCCAAGCACTAACAAAGACCACAAAACTAAAATTGGCCTCGAAAAAGACTCTGATTATAAAAAAAGCTGCTAATAAAAAAGGTGATTTGATTAGTGAAGCTTCCCTAAAAAATTACTGTCGTAAAGGCAAGGCGTCGCTTTCGCGCAGCGATTTCAAATCACGAACAAAATACAATCTGTATATCAAGGCCTGCAATCAAGAAAAAGCGGCCGTAAGCAAAAAAGCCACAACGAAAAAACCTCATATAGCCCTTTCACCTCATGCCAGCGCTCCAGTTGCTGTTAAAAACGCCATCACGACTAAGACGTCCGCTTCAGATGCTCCCGTGCGCAAGCAAAAGCTTTTGCTTGATAGACAAAAAAGAATTTCACTTAACAAAGCTGTCATTCGCACTGAAGTCAAAAATAGTGAAAGCAAATCCTTGGCCCCCGCTATAAATCATAAACGGGGAGATCTAAAAAAAGAAGATGACCCAAGTATAAAGGCAGAAACTGAGAAAAAAAATGAGCTTTCTATAGCGCCTCGACCTGGGAACCCCTTGGCTTCTCCACCAGGTCCGATGGCCTTTGACGACAAGTTAAAAACTAAAAATACCCTGCAGGCAGGAATCAAGAAAATGGAAGTTCAAGATATTGAGAAAGATACGCGCCAGTGTATTGAAAGTTATGAGCACAACGATCAAAAAGCATTAGAGGATAAAAACTTCAAGGCCGTCATTGGCAATGTTCAATGCTGTCAAATTCTATACCAAAGATTGGAAAAGCAATTTTTCGATGAACTTGATTCCACCTATGGTGCGAAAATAACCAACGAGCACGTTACCAAGGCGGCAATGACAGTTAAAGTTTTGCCAGAAGTTGCCCGCACGTCACTCTTAAGTAGAATTGTATCGCCTTTTAAATCCAGCAAATCCAAAGTACTGGTCGAAGCTCAAAGAACCCGCTCAAAAGGTGGAAAAATTGTGACGATAAATATAAAAAATAAGAAGGGAGAGCTCCAGCAACTTTATCTTGATGTTAAAGAGCAGAAAATTAGGGATCAAAAACATAATGCTGCTCTTTATAATGCCGCCATTAAAGTTGTCGATAGCTTTATCGATGATCCCCAGTCTTCTGATTTAAAAAATCGCTTATTGGTGGCTTTTTTAGACAGCAATGTCACTGAATGTAATCAGATTTTGGCACAGATCCGAACTCTGGCCTCAAGCAATTATCAAAGGGCCAGTGAGATATTCAAGGCAATCGGAAAAGGAGCAAAAGCCAAAGTTAAAAGTATGGCCGCAAACCAAAGAGCACAAAAGACCGTAAATGAAAATAAGAACAAGTTAATTCAAATGTGCCCTGAGTACGATTTCACTATTTTTGCCAACTATACTGTACAAAAGTTGTAAATCATTCCCTGCTTGCTTTAAACCCGATTATTCGTCCATAATCCTGGCATGAAGATCTTGTGTCAGATTATGTTGCTTTTCATTCTCGCCTGTACGCGGCTACCGCCTAAAGAGGCGCAAAAAGCAATGCGCCCGGTACCTGATCTTGACTTCACCTATAAGGATGACCTCACTCCAGAATCGCTGATTAAAGTTCTGGAAGAGAGTAAAAAAATCCTGCTGGCCGCCCCCAATTCGGCTATGAGATTTGGTCCTGAATCGCTTGACTCGCGAGAATATGGACAAAGGCTTGATGCCTTTGTCTGCCTACTTAAATCTTCCCCCATTTTGCCGCTCACGACTGATTTTATCCAGCGCCATTTCGACATATTTCAAGTCTATGGAAAAAGGCAATGGGGAGAAATTCTCTTGACCAGTTATTACTCACCTGTTGTCAAAGGGACGCATAAACCCCGCCCCCCCTATACGCGAGCGCTCTACGCTCCTCCCAAGGATCTTGTGGAAATTGATGCACGGGCATTTAGTAAAAAAGCTGAAACAGGGTTGAGCAATTTTGATCGCTTCAAGTTTTATGGCAAATTAGTTTCGGCCGAAAATGATCCGCGCTTGCCCAAAATCGTCCCGCATTTTACGCGGCAGGAAATTGATCTAGGCGGTGCGCTTAAAAATCAAGGACTCGAAATGGCCTATGTCGAGCCAATCGAGGCCTTCTTTTTACAAATTCAGGGGTCAGGTCGAATTGTCTTCGATGACAAAAAAGAAATCTTAATCGGCTATGCTGGTCAAAATGGTATGAAGTACCAATCACTAGGTCGGTATCTCATCGATACAATGCCGGAAAGATTTACGGCAGAAGAAATGAATATGGATGTGATAGAAAACTTTTTAAAAGAAATCGGCCCAGCAGAAAGCGAACAAGTGCTGGCCAAAAATCCCAGTTATGTTTTTTTTCAGGAGCTCAAAACGGCTCCGATGACAACCCTAGGTAGCGCCGTGACTGACGGACGCACTATCGCTGTTGACTCTGAATTTTTTCCTCTGGGAGGAATGGCGGTTATGCAGTTTCCTGACCCTCTAGACACCTCAGATACCCCCTTCATGCATACAAGGATCGTGATGGCACAGGACACTGGCGGTGCTATAAAGGGACCTGGCAGGGCCGACCTATATTGGGGAGAAGGTTCAGTGGCACGCAGATATGCCGGCATGATGAAACACCCAGCTAAGCTGTATTTCTTAATTCCCAAAAAAGAAATTGGATTTAATTGTAAATTATGAACTAAGAATCTTTTTGTTTCTTTTTTTCTTCTGTAGCGTCTTCAGAAATTTTACTTCCTTTGATCACCACTTTGACTTCAGGCTTGCGCACCTTAGGAGAGCGCAATTTAACTGGATTTGTTAATATAGAAAATAAGATTCCATTTTTTTGAAAAAATACTTTTTTTATTTGTATTGCTCGCAATTTTGTCTCCAAGCAGGCACATAATTATTCGTCGCCGAATTTTCTGCCTTAGGTTTACCATCTATCTATTTAAATTGATAGATCATTTTCGCGCCAGCAACGCGGCCCGGCAAAGCATTCCCAGCAGTATCCAAACGACTGGAGTCAAAGGCATTTTCCACATAAAGAACAAATTTACGGCCCAAATGACCCAGTGGGGCATAGGCTACACTGGCATTAACAATTTCCTGCTTGGGAGCCGGCAGTAGATTGCTGGAATCATAATACATCTGATCCTTTCGTTCAAAGGTCAGCTGGGACTGAAGTCGCTCATGTTTATAAAAAATTGAGATCAAGTTTCGATATTTATAGCTGCCTGGAACCCAGCGCCCTGACAATGCTGAATTTTCTTCGCGATTTCGCGCATCAAGATAATGAAATGAATAACCAAATCCCAGGCCTCTGCGATAGAGAAGCTGGGCCGCAAAATCCCCGCCTTTTTGCTCGCTCTTGCCAATATTGACTGATTTTGCAAAACCTAAAGAATTATGATTTTGAACAATTTGATTTTTGACATTGGCCCAGAATATTTTGGCACTAGTTACATCTAACGAAAATTGGGAGCCGAGACGATAAGTAATCTCAAAATCTGCATCTAGGTTGGTAAACTCCTCCTCTTGCAAGGAGTAATTGGAAGCGCTACGTCCACCCAATCCAAATATCTCATTCCAAGTAGGCCCTCTCATCGTTTTAGAAAAACCAAAGTGGGCAGCCGCTTGCGTCCACTTTATTTTATAAGAGAGACCATAACCAAGTGAGTTCACCGAGTGATGCATCAACTGAGCGGGCATCATCTCATCGTCCCATTTGTAATCAATGCGATTTATTTTAGAATAGATTGAAACCTGGTGTTTTTGTATTGATTGTTCCACTCCAAGCGTCCAGGCGTGCCTCTGCTTTTTTGCATTTAGTTGACTGGCACTACTCTTTTCATAATTAGAAAAATCCTCTTCGCCCTCTAATGATAGCAATGAATTGGGAGCCAAAAAACTTGAAGTAGCGAGGGAAATTAAATGATCTGCCTCTTTCCTACTATCCATACTACTGCTATGAGTAGGGGTGTAATCACGTTGAATTTTCTGATAAGAATAGCCCCACCTTGTATTTATTGGAGTTGCTAAGACTCTTATAAAATTTCCGTTGATGGCCAGAAGATCAGATGTATTTTTAAAATCGCCCATGCCACTTTGCAAATTCAAACGATCAGGCAACTCACCACTTTCGTCCGTATGAGCGAATTTCATGCCTAGAACATTCTTATTTAAAAATCTACTATGATGAAGGATTCCTATGGCGCCTGCATTGTTGTCAGCGTGTCTTCTTTCCTGTTTGAAATCATCACTAGTATTAAGCGGAGTTCCATTGTTATTGTTATAGCGATACTTGTTTTTCTCCTGGCCATAGACCCCAAAAACTTCAGTTACGGAACCCTTATCTTTCTGCTTAAAGCGCAAGCTACCTTTGGTATTTTGAAGTGAATTAAAATCAAGCGCGACTCTATTTCCAGTGTCGGAGCTAGAGAAGAGATGAAGAGTTCCCAGTGCTCCCGACTTTATTGCCTCATCATCAAAAGTACTAGACAGCAACGAGGCCGAAGGTGAAATCTCTGCCAAAAGAGGTAAGCTTATAGGCACAGTCTGATCCCCTCCACCGATGCGCGTCCCTTCCCAATAATAATTCAGCGTCTGAGCACCGCCGCCGCGATAGGAAAGTTCCATATCGTGCAAGCTTGTTTTTTTAACTTGCAATGAGGATTTATCTAAGAGTTGATCAATTTTTTTGGAGCGTAAATCTGTCCCGATATTAATTTCGTGCTCTAATTCACTCTCATTTCGATACTCTTCTCCTAGCCTTCCGCCACTTAATTCATAAGCGTCAATCGTTATGGTGGGCAGTGTAACTGTTTCAGCCGTAACCAAACGGGAAATTAATAAAAGTGAAAATATGACAATTAGATAGAGAAGTTTTTCTTGCAACATATGTTCACTGTCCACTACACAGTGTCAGTGTTCTTGGAAATAAATTATAAGTCGCCACTTTTCTAACTTCCAAACTAGTTAAATCAATTCGGTATAGAGCTCGATCATTCCCTTCGGTTGTAACCCACAATCGCTGATCAGGGGTCAATACCATATCGGAAACACTTGCAGAGATATCTTCTTTTAAAAAAGGGGCATCTTCATTTGTTACTAAATTAAATCGCCCAATGATACTTGTACCATCCTCTAGACTTTCAAAATAATAAAGAAACTCTCCATCGACTTCAGTTTTTGTAATTCTTTTACCCCTTAGAACGATTCTAACCGTATCAAGCGAGGCGCGATCGACAACTTCAACGCCCGAAAATCTTCGCTCACGTGAATGAAAATCTTGCACTCCACTGACGTAGAGAAAATTCTGGTCATAACTGAGAGCTCCAAATGGATTACGTATAAACAATTGTTTTGTGCGAGATGGTTTAACTTGAGTGCCAAACTTCAGGATATCGGCCAAAGAATATTCTAACAGCATGGAGGGATTCTGTGCCAGCCAGGGCCCACGAGTTGTGCGAGTTAATCGTTGTAAGGCAACAAAAATCTTATTGCCTACCTTTTGAATATAAGCAATTTCTGGATTGCCATCTCCCTCATGAAATTCTTGCAGGGAAAAAGTGCGGGTATACTGTGGCACAAATTTGGAGTCAATATCTGATCTAGCGATAACACCAATACTGGCGTCTTCGTAACGCAAATAGAGTCCCAAATCCGAAGTTATAAAATGTATTTGGTCAGGAGCAACAGTAAATAGGCCGCGTGCTCGATCATCTGGGCCTAGAAGTGAAAACTGTTTTAATGGACGGGTACCAGTAAGATCAAAAATGGTAAGAGTATCTTTGCCGTAACCCTCGACGCGAAATAATGTGGGGCCCAGGCATGATAGGTGATGATTGCTGCCATCGATGGGAAATAACTCTTGGCGATTCTGATTCTCATCACTTGGAAAATACAGGGCCATGGCCGCCGAATCAAAACGCTCAGACGACTCCAAAATCGCAAAATAGTAGTGAGAAAAAAGGGACTGACCTGCCTGCATACCCAGAGGCCGTGTTTTAACCGCTTCTTTTTGCCCGCAGCCAGTTAAAATCATTAGCAGAATTAGTATATTATAAAAAATTTTCACAAAATCGCCTTACTTAAGTACTTAATACCTAAATTTTCTTATCTTCTTTCACAGCGGAATTACCAATTATTTTGCTCATTGCCAATTTTCGCTGATGAATGTCCGACTATTATTGTTATTTTCTTACAGGCGGGCTTTAAAGTACCATTGTGCGCCGCACTCTGATATAATGTTATTGAACTTTTAAGTAAGGAAGAGGCTTAGAAGTAGTTTGTGAGGTAGGTTCATGGGCCAATTGAAATTCACAGCTCCCTCCCTATTAGCGTTGGTTCTGACTATCAATGCCTGGGGCGCCTCGACTCCCGCCCTACAAAACAGCGATAGCAATCTACACCAAGACCTTACCTATGATTCGCTTATCCCACTTCTCACGTCCCCACTCTCTTCTCAAATCTCTAATTACCAAAAGTTGCAAAATTCATTTAACGATTATATTCAAAAAAATGACCGCAAGCACTATTTCAAAAATACACTTACTGCAACTGAGGATTATTCAGTTTTGCCGAATATATTTGAACAAGACCAAAACATACAAGAAAATAATCATCACACCAGAAAGATTCTGAACAAATACTTTGGAACTTTGATTGCTGATCGTGTGAATGAAAAATACAAGATATTTTCCCGGCAATGGAGATGGAATAAGAAAAATAGAAAGGAGGATCATCAGAGTGCCGCGCCTGACGAAAATGATTCTAACCCCTCTAACGAAGCATTAGATATGCTGAATTTTGAAGTTGGCTACCGCGTCCGCAGCAATCGAATGACGCTTTTGTGTAATGGGCCACTATTCGACCTTAAAGGTACTTTATATTATGGTGGCAAACAGGAAGTTGAGCTTTCACGTGAGATCCCTCTGCTTGGTGTTCACGCTCTGTACTCGTGGAAACCTTCTGATCCAGGCCCGGAATCCCAGAAATTAACGTTTGAAAAATCTCTGACTCAATTTTTGCGCGCGAAGGCCACTTTCGGCAGCGAAAAAATTGCCAATACTAATTCTTTTGATTCTTCCCAAATATTCGAATTTTTGTATAATACTCAATTTTAAAACTCTAGATTAATAAAGGTCGCTTCCAATGAGTGATATTTCTGTTTTTGCCAAGGGACTTGGTAAAAATTTTCGATCGTTTAAAAAATCCCCTGGGCTATCCGGTTCAATTAAAAGTCTCTTCTCTAGGAGCTATCAAGACTTTTGCGCCGTTTCTGATTTTGAGGTTGAAATTAAGCGAGGAGAGCTAATAGGACTATTGGGACCTAACGGTGCTGGAAAAACGACATTGATGAAAATGTTCACCGGTATCATTGTTCCATCTCATGGAGAATTAAAAGTCTTAGACCGAAGACCTTGGGATCGTGAAAAAAGTTTCAGAAAAAAAATTGCGCTTGTGATGGGGCAAAAATCTCAGCTATGGTGGGATATACCGGCCCTCGATAGCTTCTTACTTCTACAAAAATATTATGAAATTCCTAATTCTGACTTTGTCGAGAGACTTGATTTTATGTCCAATATCTTACAAGTCAAAGATAAGTTAGAAATCCATGTGCGCAAACTTAGTTTGGGCGAAAGAATGAAGCTTGAGCTCATGGCATGTCTCCTACATGATCCAGATATCATTTTTTTAGATGAGCCCACAATTGGATTAGACCTTATCGCTCAAGAAAATATTCGCAAGTTTCTATTGGATTACCACGCCCGGCATAAATGCACGATGATGATTACTAGTCATTATATGGCCGATGTTCAGGCCTTATGTGAAAGACTCATTCTCATTTTTAATGGCAAGAAGTGCTTCGATGGTGCTGTTTCGCAATTTGAAAAATTTCTTGGGAACGATAAAGAACTCTCTTTCACGTTTGCATCGCCACAAGATCCAACCCACAAACTATGGAATGAGCATGACGCCCGTTGGAAAAATAATTACACCCAGGTTGACCTAAGACTGCCAGAAGCGCAATTGCGCGATTTTACAATTCATGCACTTTCAACCTTTCCCATTACCGAGTTCTCGACTGAAAAAATGCCGATAGAGAGAGTCATGAAAGAACTTATGCATAATCCCAAATTACTAACGAGAGTTTAATGAATACTCTTAAAAAATGGATTGAAACCATACGCATTTCTTTAAATCAGCAGACCACCTATCGCCTTAACTTTTTTTTACAAGTAATTGGACCGGGACTAGTCTTTTTTTTCGTTAAGTATTCTCTCTGGAACACTATATATTCCGGTAATTCGGAGACACTTATTGCCGGCATGAACCGAGCCCAAATGATAAACTACCATAGCTGGGTCTTTGTTGTGGCCCTTTTGACCCAAGGACATGCCAGTTTTAATTTAAGCGAAGATATCCGCATGGGTCGAATCTCCACTTATCTAATTTACCCTTTTGATTTTTGGGAATTTCACACCGCGGGGTTTTTGGCATTTCAAATATTACAAATTTTCATTGCCATCATTTCTTGCGCAGTCTTATATTTTTCGGGATTACTTATTCTTCCAACTCTTTCGCAGCTAGGCTTTGCCTTGGCCTTATGTTTTATGGTTAGCTTTTTTTGGTATTTCCTTCAATACCTAACGGGTCTTCTGGCCTTTTGGCTTGATGAAACCTGGATTATGCGAGTGATGCTTCAAATTGTGACGACTTTTCTATCTGGGGCCATTCTTCCCCTAAGCATTTTTCCTTACTGGCTATCACATTCGCTAAAAAATTCGCCCTTTCCCATAATGGTCTACTATCCGGTTAGGGCATTTATGGGAGAACTGCCATTTTCCACTGCACCTTTTTTAACGCTTTTGCCTTGGATGATTTTGCTCTTTTTCTTGAATGTGCTGGTGTGGAAAAAAGGGCTGCGGCTTTATACCGCAGCGGGGATGTAGGCCATGCTTAAACAAATTCGCCATTATTTCTCTGTCTATATTAAATTTATAGCGACTTCATCCTCGGTAGCATTAAGTTTTCGCACAAGTTTTGTACTGCTCGTTATTATGGATATCTTCTTTTATCTAAGCAGCTTAGGCGCGGTTGAATTTATTTTTGGGCATATCTCACACATTGGCTCCTGGCATAAAAGTGAGCTCATGTTTTTTATAAGTTTCATGTTACTTATAGACAACCTTCATATGGGTTTAGTCTCACAAAATTTTTGGCAGTTTAGCTTTGATCTACGAAGTGGTATGCTTGACTTCATTCTGCTACGACCACTGCATAGTATTTTCAATATCTTTTTTCGCAATGTTCGCCCTTCAACCATTCTTAATTTTGGGCTAGCAACTTATTTTTGCATTCACTATGGGATAGCAGCCGGACTAACAACTATGAGCTGGTGCCTGCTCCCTTTGCTCTTGTTACTGGCCATCATTTTATTAGTTCAGATGGAAATTATCTTGTGTACCCTGACCTTTTGGTTGATTCAAGGGAATGGAATTAATTTTCTAAGAATGCAGATGCAGCAAATTGGAAGATGGCCAGACTTTGTTTACGAATTTTGGACGAGAAAATTTTTTACATTTTTTTTGCCCATACTTTTGATTGGCTCAGCACCTGTAAAATTTCTACTTTTTCCTCAAATGGGCAAGGAGCTTATCCTTATGCTTGGAGCTATCATTATCACTAATTTTATTATGTTTAGATTTTGGAAATGGGGACTTAAAAACTACCATTCTGCCTCATCTTAAACTCCACATTCAGGAAAATTTTTCCCTAAGATATCGCCCATGCTTGCCTACCTAGATTTCATACTGCTTTGTGCTACAATTAGAGCCGGGTATTCCAGGCATAATTATTAACTTTCTTTGTAAAGGAAAGACTATGAAAGTAAGTATACTTCTTTGCCTATTGTTTGTTTTAGCACCAATCACGCTACTGGCTGCACGCGGCGGTGGAAGTGACAGTTTCATGATGGGGGTCATTGGTGGCTTTACCAATTCAGAGCAGACTCACATCAACACCTTACGTGAGCGGGCCAACGCTCGCGCCGGTGGAATTTCGGCCAGTGACCTTGATCGCGCTTATGAGTTTGGTGTATTCATGCAATGGAGAGCAGGCATGCTCGGATTTCAGTTACGCCCAACCTTCTTTACTCAAAGTGAAGGTAGCGGTGCTTATGAATATAGCACGACAGGTTATACCGCCGGAGCGCATTTTCGTCTTTATCCATTAGAAAGCAAGGAGCTAAAGCTTTTCTTCCAAACGGCGGTAGTATGGGGAAGTCTTAAGACAAAAATAAAAGAGGATACCTTTAATGTTGAGGCAGATGGTGCCAATTTAGGTTATCTAGTCGGACTCGGAGTTGAGCTAAACTTTGGTCGACATGTGTTGTTATTTGAGGCGGGTTGGCGGTATCTTCCAATTGAGAGAAATATCGTAACAACTACTTCTGGAACTCCTGCTTCCAATAGTGTCAGCCAGTCAAATGTTAATCAAGAATTGGAATTTGACGATCGAGACTTAAGCACAAATATGTCTGGAACCCAGGTCTTACTCGGCTACGGCTTCAACTTTTAGGTTGCAGTCGCTTCGGCCTGCATAAATGAATACATGAAAACGGAATTGGGATTTTTCTTAACTTGTCCCAATTCCTTCGTTGCCAAATCAACCGTCTCTTGATCGGTAAACCCCGCGCTAACTAATTGATCTGCGCCTGAAAGCAGCAGCTCGGTCCAGTAATTCATAATTTCCCTTCGCCTCTCAGGAAGACGGTTATCGTAATGCCATGTCTTTACTCTGGTCGTAATATTTTGAAATCCCAAACTACCTAAAAAATTTCCCAGCTTGGCCCCAATAAAAGGATCACCGGCCTTTTCATACTGAAAATCATTGAACGCCATCCAGTACTTCCAAACATGAGGCGAGTATGGCTCAAGAAAAAAAGAGTGATTCATAACCTCAGTAATATAGATTCTGGCCCCAGAACGCAAAACTCTTCTTACTTCACTCAATACTTGTAGCGGATTGGTAACATGCTCGAGAATCCAGCATAAAAAAGCGCCATCAAAAATGTTTCCCTCAAATTCAAGATTAGTGGCATCCATTTGCTTCAATTCATAGCGATTATTATAAATTGGGATTTTTGCAAGGTGGTCTTTGGCAACTTTAAGTTGAGCTGGACTTGCATCAATACTGGTCAGTTTAATATCGGGAAATCTTCTCAGCAAAATTTCGGTCTGGGCCCCCACGCCACAGCCAACTTCCAAAATATTTTTTTGCCAGGAAAAATTAACATCCTGATAAATAATAAACTCTCCAAATTTTGCTTGAGATCTCAGTCTCTCTTGTTCTTTTTGTGAAAATCCATGGAGGTAGGGAAATTGGGTCTCTGACATTATAATATTCCTTGCTCAGTTTTAATCATTCTACTCTATGAATATCGCTTATTATGGACCCAGGCAAAATAATTGCAAAGCCTGATTATTTAGGCCAAGCTGTGGCAAAAAGGGAAAAAATAAGGGAAATAATTATGAATTTTATAAGTCAGGAGATTCTGAGTTATTGCGAAGAAAAAAGCACCCTTCCCTCAGAGCTGTGTCAAAAGCTTGAGGTATTTACTCGTGAAAACATTCCAATGTCCCAGATGTTAATAGGAAAATTAGAGGCCAGTTTTTTGATTTTTTTAATTAGGAACTATGGCATTGCTCATATTCTCGAAATAGGGACTTTTACTGGCTATTCTGCCCTCGCCATGGCGGAAGCTTTACCTGCCAACGGGACAATTACCAGCATCGATATCAATCCAGATACAGTGGCCATAGCACAACAATATTGGCACATGTCATCTCATGCTGAAAAAATTAAATGTTTGATTGGTGATGCCAGTCATCTTTTGCAACAATTACGCCAGCAAGAGCAAAAATATGATCTTATTTTTATAGACGCTGACAAGGCCTCCTATCCCGTTTACCTTGAACTTGGACTCGAGATGCTATCCCACTCCGGCATTATTATTATCGATAACTCTCTTTGGGGCGGAAAAGTGATAAAAGAAAAAACTCATCCCCATGAGCTCGATGCCTCAACCCAGGGAATTCTTGCGGCAAGTAACTTTGCAAAAAACCACCCCGAGCTCTTTACTTGTCTTTTACCTGTTAGAGATGGGCTATTGATGATAGGTAGAAATAAATAA
>Ga0066639_10004201_pt1 | contig 12342 bp, 11 predicted proteins | sample CryGeyCG2114_010_2_FD_59504 | JGI IMG/M metagenome (GOLD analysis project Ga0066639, IMG submission 59504) | Groundwater microbial communities from aquifer - Crystal Geyser CG10_big_fil_rev_8/21/14_0.10 | ecosystem: Environmental > Aquatic > Deep subsurface > Groundwater | place: USA: Utah...
TGCTGTTGGGTTTTATTCTACCTCCCGTAACTCTTGACGCTAAAATTTATCAATATAGAAAGAAAATATTTTTTTGGATATTTTTCGGTCTGCCGACAGCTTTTATTTTTCTTGTTTCTTTTCCTTCCGTCGCTAAATTACTTGATTATAACGCCGAGTTCTTTATAGGGGTGTCAGGCGTCCTTTTTTTAACCGCTTTGATACTTCTAATATATAAATATAAAGACAGTACCAGTAATTTGATATGGAATTTGATTATAGGATTTTCAATATTGATCAATTCCGCCATAATTCCATTTTTTTATGAGTATTGGAATATTCTTTGGTGGTATTTTAATTTTATTATTTTTGTTTCTTTTTTCATTATTCTTGTCGGACTTGTCAGCAATCTATTCAAACAAGTTCCTCTTGGAAAAGAATATAAGGGATCCGGATTTCAGATAGTTTTTGGAGAAACTCCTGTTTATTCAAAGATTAGCACTAAAATGATATTGTTTATAATATCCATATCAGTGTTGCCTCTTTTGTTCACTAATTATTTTATATTCAACAGCGCCGGAAACAATCTTCGCCAACAGGTTTTTAATGATTATTCTTTTATCTCTGAATCTGTTCGCGGGCAGATATTTGTTTATTTTGATTCTGTTGAATCAAGGACTGTTGATTTTTCATCAGATAGATTTATACAAGACAAGACAATGGAGTTGATAAAAGATAAATCAGCTGATAGCGCGTTAGAGCTCAGCAAATATCTTATTGAAAATAAAAAGCCGGTTAGCAATGAAATTTTTGGTATTATTATTTTTGATTATGAAGGAAATATTATCGCATCCACTGATGAAGAAAACATATGGACCGGAGATTTGCATGGCGATTATTTTTTAAAGGGCAGAGAAGGCGTGCGCATCTCGGAGTTTAATTTAACTGATAATCGTCTTAATTTAACTAAAAAAGTTTTGGCCGTGTCTGCTCCGCTCGTTGACAGGGAAACGAAAGAGACAGTAGGCATTATTACTAATTTTTTTAACATAGAAAAGATTCAAGGTATTTTGTCCGGCGAGCTCAACATAAAAGAAGACAATAATGACAATGTTTCTGGTGATGAGAGCGCATCTGAAATTTATATAGTTGATAAAAACAGGACAATGTTCGTCTACCCTATTGGAGCAAATCATGAAATGAATGACAAACATTATCTTGATATGAAGGTGGATACTGTCCCCGTTGATAAATGTTTTGGCGAAAGGACAGATTTCACCGGTATTTATAAAAATTATAAAAATGAGGATGTTATAGGCGCGTCTATATGTATTATTGATAGCGAATGGGTTGTTCTTATAGAAAGACCGGAAAAAGAAGTCTTTCAGCCTCTTTTTAATCTTGAAAATAATCTTATAACAATAATTCCGCTTGCGGTTATTATTATTTTATTTTTCGGGTTATATTTTTCCAGTCGACTTACTGAGCCGATTGAATCCCTCACGGCAATCTCTAAAAGAATATCCGAGGGCGATTTTGATGTGCGGGCGAATATTGATTTAAAAGATGAGATAGGCATCTTGGCGGAGAATTTTAATAAAATGACGGACAGTCTTATAGAGGCAAGGACTTTTCCAGAGAATATAATTCGCTCCATGGGCGATAGTTTGGTTGTTTTAAGCCCTGATGCCAAGATAACGAAAGTTAATCAAGCGACGCTTGATATGTTGGGGTATGAGAGCAAAGAATTGCTTAACGTTCAAGCAGAGAAAGTGATAGGCACAGAGGCTACCCGTGCCATATTTATGGGTGCCGGACTTAAGAAACTTCTAGAAAAAGGATTTATAAAAGATATTGAAATATCATTTAAATCTAAAAGTGGAGAAAATATCCCAGTTAGCATTTCCGGAGCGATTATTAAAGGCGAGAAAGGTGATATTTCCGGTATTGTTGTGGTGGCTAAAGATATGAGAATATTTAAAGAAGTTGAAAAAGCAAAATCGGAGTTTATCTCCATTGCTGCGCATCAATTAAGAACACCTCTTTCCGCCATTAAGTGGACGATGCAGATGCTTTTGGATGGTGATTTCGGCAAGCTTAACGAAGAACAGAAAAAAGCTCTTACTGAAGGAAATTTGGCTAATGACAGAATGGTCGCGCTTATTTCCGACTTATTGAATGTATCGCGTATTGAAGAAGGAAGATTTGCTCTTAAGTTTGTTTCTGTAAAATTGAATTCTATTATAGAAGAAGTTTTGGCAAATCTTAAGATTAAAGCAGATAAAAAAGGAGTAAGTTTAATTTATACAAGAGATGATGACTTGCCTGAAATCAATATAGACAGCGAGAAGATTTATATTGTTTTAGAAAACCTGATAGAAAATGCCATTAAATATACTCAAAGCGGCGGGGAGGTTTCAATTGGCGCGAGGATTGTAAAAGACAGCATGGAAATAAAAATCAGCGATAATGGCATGGGTATTCCAGATTCGGAAAAAAATAATTTGTTTAAAAGATTTTTCAGGGGAAGCAATGCTAAAAAGAAACATACAAACGGTTCCGGTCTTGGTCTTTATATTGCTAAAAATATCATTGAAAAGCATAATGGCAGGATATGGTTGGAGTCTGTCTTAAATGAAGGGACTACATTTTTTATAAGATTGCCGTTTGGCAATAAACAGCCGCTTGTAATTAATGAATAAAGCAATTATTATTAATAATATAATAAAATAATTAACTAATAATATGGATCAAAAATATATTCTTATCATAGAAGATGAAAAGACATTATCAAGCTTGCTTAAAGAGAAGCTTGTCGGCGCCGGGTATAAGGTTGAGGAAGCGAGCGATGGCAAAGAAGGAATTTTAAAAATAAATAAAGAAAAGCCGGATCTCGTTCTACTTGATATGCTTATGCCTGAAGCGGATGGATTTGAAGTTTTGGAAAATTTAAATAAGAGCGGGATTATTAAAAATATGCCGGTTATAATTATTTCCAATTCTGGACAGCCTGTTGAAATTGACAGAGCCCTTTCTCTTGGGGTAAAAGATTATCTTATAAAAGTTGAATTCACTCCTGAAGAAGTTTTGGAAAAAGTTTCTAAGCAGATAGGCGCCGGAGTGCATATAAAAACTGATAATAAACAAGCTTCAAGTGAAAATATTGCCATTGGAAATAATTCTTCATCCGACAGCAAAGAAAAGAAAGAAGATTATATTTTACTCGTGGAGGATGATAAATTTTTAAGCGGTCTTCTTTCTAAAAAAATGAGCGCGGAGTTTAAAGTAGAGATTGCGGGAAATGGCGCGGACGCATTCAATAAGATTAAAGAAGGTATTCCGCGGTTGATATTGCTTGATTTGATGCTTCCGGACATAGATGGATTTAAGATACTTGATACTTTGAAAAAAGATGAAAAAACCAAAAATATACCAATACTTATATTAAGCAATCTTGGGCAAAAAGAAGATTTGGATCGTTGTTTGGCGTTAGGCGCTTCAGCTTATATGATAAAGGCTCATTTTACTCCACAGGAGATTGTTAATAAAGCAAAAAGCCTTTTGAAATAAGGTTTTTTGTTGAGTATTTTGATTAAGAATTTCTTTGCAAATAGTCTCTAATTTTGCTATAATTTAGTTACAATGGTAATCACTTATTATGGGTCATCTTGTTTTAAGGTGCAGTCTGGGGAGACTGTGCTTGTCTTTGACCCGCCATCAAAAGATTCAAAATTCAAATCACCGAGATTTGCTTCTAGTTTAATTTTTGTGAGCCATAACCACAAAGACCATAATGGGTGGGAGAATTTTACTGCCGGAGAAAAAAAGGCGGTAGTGTTAAAGGGTCCCGGAGAATATGAATCAGGAGGTATTCATATAAGGGGAGTATTTACTTATCACGATTCTGTCTTAGGAAAAAAAGATGGATTAAATACCGTTTATGTTGTGAATTTGGAAAATATGAATATTTGCCACTTTGGCGACTTCGGTGAATCTGAATTAAGAGGAGAAACAAAAGAAGATATTGGCGAGGTTGATATTCTTTTTATTCCGATAGGAGGAAATTCTGTTATTGACTCTGAAAAGGCGGCGAAAATAGTTTCTCAAATAGAACCAAAGGTGGTCATCCCAATGCATTATGGAGATAGCGGATCGGCAGAGCTTAAGAAATTCATAAATGAAATGGGCGGCAATGGTAAGCCGGTTGATAAGCTGACGCTCAAAAAGAAAGATTTGGAAGGCAAGGAGATGCAATTTATCGTTTTAAATGCGGAATAATAATAATTATGAGTTTATTGGAAAAGATTGAAAAATTGCAAAAAAGTCCGGAGTCGTATCGCCGCAAAATTCTTGCGTTTCTTATGATTATAATAATACCGGCTATTTTAAGTGTTTGGTTTTTTACTCTTAATTTTTCTTTTGTTGGAAGCAACAAGAAAAAAGTTGAAATTCAACCTCCTTTTGCATTAGTGTTTGACGGTTTTACTGAAACTTATAGTGTGTTTAAAGATAAAATATTAAGTTTAAAGTCTATAAATAATTAATTTAATAATATGAAAATAGTTCCAAGAGATATTGTAAAAGAAATGCGCGAGTCATATCTTGATTACGCTATGTCTGTTATCGTCACTCGCGCGCTCCCGGACGTTAGAGACGGTTTAAAGCCTGTCCAAAGGCGAATTTTATATGCTATGCATGGACTTGGTCTTGCAAGTCAGGCTAAATATCGTAAATCAGCCATGGTTGTCGGTGAAGTTTTAGGTAAATATCACCCGCATGGCGATTCTTCTGTTTATGATGCAATGGTAAGGTTGGCGCAGGATTTCTCAATGCGATATCGTTTAATTGACGGACAAGGAAACTTCGGTTCAATTGACGGCGACTCTGCCGCCGCTATGCGTTATACGGAGGCGAGGATGACTAAGATAAGCGGTGAGATTTTAAAAGATATTGAAAAAGAGAAAGTTGATTTTGCTCCTAATTATGACGGCGCCCTTAAGGAGCCTAAAGTTTTGCCTTCGGCTATTCCCAATCTTTTAATAAACGGAGCTTTGGGTATTGCCGTTGGTATGGCGACGAAAATTCCGCCTCATAACTTAAAAGAAGTTATTGGCGCAACGGTTGCTCTGATAGACAATCCAAAAGCCACGACAGAAGACCTTTTGGAGTTTGTGAAGGGGCCTGATTTTCCTACTGGTGGAATTATTTTTAACGCCAAAGACATTCATCATGCTTATGCTTCGGGGCGAGGAGGGATAATTGTTCGAGGCGAAACGGATATTGTCGAAGTGAAATCAGGTTCTTACCAGATAATTATATCTTCTATCCCTTATCAGATAAATAAAGCGGAGCTTATAATAAAGATGGCGGACCTTGTAAAAGATAAAAAGATAGACGGCATCCGTGACATACGAGATGAATCCGATAAGGATGGGCTTAGAATAGCGATAGACCTTAAGGCGGGGACTCATCCACAAAAAGTGGTTAATAATTTATACAAAAGGACAGAGCTTGAGACAGCTTATCATTTCAATATGTTGGCACTTGTGGACGGTGTCCCCCAAGTGCTTTCTTTGAAGTCGATATTGGAAAATTTTATCTTACATCGACAAGTAGTAGTTGAAAGGAGGGCAAAGTTTGATTTAAAGAAAGCTGAAGATCGCGCGCATATTCTTGAAGGATTGAAAAAAGCTTTGGACAATATTGATGCCGTTATAAAAACAATCAAATCATCTAAAGACAGAGATGAAGCTAAGGCGGCTTTAATGAAGCAGTTTAAACTTACCGAGATTCAGACTGTCGCCATTCTTGAAATGAGACTTTCCACCCTTGCCGGACTTGAACGAAAAAAGATTGAGGATGAGCTTAATGAGAAAAATAAATTGATTGCCGAATTAAAAGCCCTTTTGGCTGACGCTAAAAAAATATTGAAAGTTATTAAAAATGAACTTCTTGATATCTCTCTAAATTATGGCGATGAAAGAAAGACCAAGGTGGTTGCCGGTCAAGCTAAAATTATCGCTCATGAGGACCTTATCCCCGAAGCTGAATGTGTCCTAGTGGTGACTCATGGAGGGTATATTAAAAGGACGGATCCTTCAGAATACAAACGTCAAAAAAGAGGCGGAACCGGAGTTATAGACCTTGATACGAAAGAAGAAGATTTTGTCACTAATTTGATAACTGCAAATACTCACGATGATCTTCTTTTCTTTACCAACAAAGGAAAGGCTTTTCAGATAAAGATGTATGACATACCGGAGGGAAAGAGGGCAAGCAAAGGGAAGTCAATTATGAATTTCTTGGCCCTTTCCGGTGATGAGAATATAACGTCAGTGCTTACTTTTCCAAGAGAAATGAAAAAGAAAAAAATGTCTCTTGTGATGGTGACAAAAAAGGGGACTATTAAGAAGGTTAATGCTGAGAGTTTTCATGATGTTAGAAGAAACGGAATTATATCCATAAAGCTTGCGTCTGGCGATGAGCTTGGTTGGGCGTATTTGGTGGAAAAGGGCGATGATATTATTTTGGCAAGTAAAGACGGACAGTCTGTCAGATTTAAAGAATCAGACGCAAGGGAGATGGGGCGTACTGCCGGAGGGGTGCGGGCTATAAAACTTGGTGCTAAAGATGAACTGATAGGCGCTGATGCGATAAAAAAAGACGAGAAAGAAGCCTCATTGCTTGTGCTTTCTAAAAACGGTTTCGGCAAGAGGACAAATGCAGATGAATATAAGGTGCAGAAACGCGGCGGTTCCGGCATTAAGACATCTAAAGTTACGGAAAAAACAGGAACTTTAATGAAGTCTCTTGTGATAAGACCGGAGTTTGAAGAGGCGATTGCCATTTCAAAAAAAGGGCAGATTATACGGACGGCGTTGTCTGATATTCCGCTTCTAGGCAGGCAGACTCAAGGGGTGAGAGTTATGAAATTGAAAACTGGGGATAGCATTGCATCTCTAACCTGTTTATAATATAAAAAGATGGCTTGGTTTAAGGTATGCGCGTAGCGCGCAATTTTGCAATTATTCGCCAAGTCCTCAAATTAAATCGGTATGTTTTTAAATCCTGAACAGATAATTAAAAGGTTAAATATCGGACAAGGGTCGGTTGTTGTTGACTTTGGTTGCGGAGCCGGACATTGGAGTATCGCTTTGGCAAAACAAGTTGGAGAATCTGGGAAGGTTTACGCGATTGATATACAGAAAGAAGCTCTTGAAGCCGCAAAATCAAGAGCAGAAACTCTCGGACTTGATAATGTTGAAGTTATACGAGGCGATCTTGACGAAGTGAATGGATCAAGCCTCTCTGCTGGGGCGGCTGATTTTGTAGTGCTTTCAAATATTTTATTTCAAGCAGATAAAAGAGAGGGTATGATTAAAGAAGCTTTTAGGGTGCTTAAGAGCGGTGGAGAAGCGGCTATTGTTGAGTGGGATCAAAGTGATACGGTTATTGGTCCTCCAAAAGAATTGAGATTGAAGATGGAAGACGCAAGAAGGATGTTTTTGGAGTCCGGTTTTGTTTTTATAGATGACTTTCCGGCGGGAGAACATCATTACGGTTTATTGTTTAAAAAAGCATAAAAATCATTTGATAAAATGAGCAAATTTAACATAATACTAATAACGATTTTTATAATAGCGGCTATTTTGTCCGTATTGATTTTTTCCGGAGTTGTGCCCGGGATAGGGCTTTCAGGCGGCGCGCCAAAAGCCGACCTTGTCTTGTGGGGCACGATTGACAGGAAAGCGATGCAACCGATAATAGCTGATTTTAATAATAAAAATAAAGATACTTTGTCAATTCAATATGTAGAGAAAGCTGACTCTTCTTTTGAGGATGAGCTTGTAAACGCACTGGCCGGTTCTAAGGGTCCTGATTTATGGCTAATGCCACAGGACCTGATTTTAAAGCATCAGGACAAAGTCTTTGTCGCCCCTTATGGCAATACTTTGACAGAGAGAGATTTTAAAGATTCTTTTGTTTCCGAGGCGGACCTTTTCACTGATTCTTCGGGTGTAATCGGATTTCCTTTTACAATAGATCCTATAGTGATGTATTGGAATAAAGACCTGTATCAAGGAGTCGGGATATCAGGTCCGCCTGAATTTTGGGGTGAGTTTCTCGTAAATGCGCCTATTTTCAATCGTCGCGATGAAGCGGGAAATATAGTCCAGTCCGGCGCGGCGCTTGGTGAGTTTTCAAATATTAAGAATGCAAAAGAGCTTGTCTCTATGCTTATACTCCAAACAGGTAATAGCATCGTTGATATTAAAAACAGGAAAATTATTTTTAACGAGAAAGGAAGCGCGCCGCTTCCTCCGGCTGAGGCGGCTGTAAAATTTTATAATCAATTTTCCGATCCTGCGAAAAATTCCTATGTATGGAACAGGGGGATAGATGACTCGCGTAGATTTTTCTCTTCCGGCAAACTGGCAAATTATTTTGGTTTTGCTTCAGACTTTGAGATTATAAAGAGTTTGAATCCTCATCTTAATTTCGATGTAGCTTTGGTCCCTCAGATAAAAGACGGCAACCTTGTCGCCACTTTCGGAAAAATGGAAGCGGTAGTCGTGTCTAAAGCCTCTAAGAATATAAATGCCGCATTTTCCGCCGCTTATTTATTGTCATCAGCACCATCAATCAAATTAGTGGAGGAGAATTTATTGTTGCCTCCTGTCCGCCGCGATATTATAAAGGAAGGCGCCAAAAGCCCTGAAATGGCTGTGTTTTATAAGGCCGCGCTTCAAGCGAAAGGATGGCTTGAGCCAGACCCCGTTGCTGTTTATAATATATTTAAAGATATGATAGAATTTTCCGCAGTTGGGAAATTAAGAATTTATGATGCTGTCCGTCAGGCAGAAGGACGTTTGCAGGCGTTATTAAAATAATTTATGAAGCTTTCTTTACCTTCAGTTTTAAGTTTAACCATTTTGTTTTTTATAGGTTCATTAATCTTTGCTCCTGTTTTTGTGTCGGCTTGGAAGCCTGGACAACCTATCGTCCCTTGCGGTGGATATACCACTTGCAGGGCTTGCCACATTTTTCCGTTGGCTGATAATATCATAAGCTTCATCTTGTTGGGGCTTGCAATGCCTTTTGCCGTAGTTATGATTTTGTGGGGTGGTATTCTTATGGTGACGGGTGCCGGTAATCCAGGACAGCTTGAGAAAGGAAAAAATTATTTAATATGGGCGGTTATAGGACTTGTGGTAGCCTTTGCCGGATGGATAATTATTGATACAATATTGAAGGCATTGCTTGAAGGCGGAATCGGCAATATAGAGGGCTGGGGTCCATGGAATGAATTCCCGGCTTGTAAATAATAGGATTTAATAGATAATATGAAAAAATTTATCCACAAAATTAAAAAAACGTTATTGCCCAAACACCTTTTCTGGTCTATTATAAGTTTAGTCCTGTTCTTGCCATATTTTATTTATGCGGATGAGGTTGGAGTGTCTAGTGGAGGAAGCAGTTTCATAAAAAATCCATTAAAAGTTGCTTCCATATCAGAGCTTGTGAAAGCTGTCGCAAAGATTGTTGGAGAGATAGGCTTTATGGTGGCGGCGGTATTTATCATCTATTCCGGTTTCTTGTATGTGTCGGCGAGAGGAAGCGAAGAGAAGCTTAAGAAAGCGCACGCCACTTTCACTTGGACGATTATCGGCACGGCTGTCATACTTGGCGCATGGGTGATAGCGGCAGTTGTGGAATCCACAATAACATCGTTAAAATAATTATAAATTAGGTCGATTTATCCCGTTTTATCCCGCTTGCGGGATTGAGTGGGGTTAAAGATAAAATTAAAACGAACAATAAGTAATAATTAAAAATATATGCAAAAAATTAAAAAATTCATTCCAGCGGCTTTAATCTTCACACCCGGGCTAGTCTTTGCAGTAAGTGATTTTAATGAACTTGCGACAACGGTTTCGGGTATTCTTAGCACTATCGTCGGTCTTTTGATAGCTTTCGCTGTTGTAATGTTCCTATATGGTGTCGTCAAATACATTACCGCCGGCGCTGAAGAAGAAAAAAAGAAAGAAGCAAGAAACGTTATAATCTATGGGATTATTGGTATCTTTGCCATGGTCTCTGTTTGGGGGCTTGTCGGCATATTGAAAAATACTTTTGACCTTGAAGATACTCCTATTTCTGTTCCAGAAATACCAAGATTTTAATTAAGCTATTTTAATTCAACAAATTGATATTGTTTAAAAAACAAAATGTCATCTTAAGGATGACATTTTGTTTTTTAGGTAAAAATATATTAGAATAAAAAGTATGAACAATCTATTTTTTAATACAGCTCAAGCGGCAAGTGAAGTTGATATTGATGCAAGTATTTTGCTTGGCAAAATAGCCGATAAGATTATCAACCCTTTTATAGGTCTTTTGATCGCTCTTGCGGTTGTGCTTTTCTTGTATGGAGTTGTGGAGTTTATTATTGGCGCGGATAACGAAGAAAAAAGAAATCAAGGCAAACAGCATATAATATGGGGAGTGGTGGGAATTTTTATAATGGTTAGCGTTTTCGGTATAATGAATATTCTTATAAATTTTTGGAAGGGAATATAAAAACAAAAAGGTCTCACCTTTTTACACCTTTTTAGCTTTTGTAAGCTCTTAGGTGGCTAGCTAGGTAAAAAAATAGGCGGTGAAGAATAAATCCTTCACCGCCTTTAAGTCTAAATCTTTTCCATGAAAATTTCCAGAGTGCCACCACTAGACACTCCTATTATCTGGAAAAGAGCCTTTCTTTCCCCGAGCCAGACTTGCCTTCCTGGCCCGCCTATAAATTCAGCCCCATCTATGAAGCGGATTTTATAATCCGCGCTTGGTCTGGTCCTGTAGGTGACGTTAGGTGGAAGCGTCACCTTTGAAAGGCAATCTGACCTGAAGTTGACTACAACCTTTCTGTTGGTCTTTGCTCTGGACAGGTCATAACTTCCATCGGCACAGACAGGTTTTTGCCACGCGGAGGCTTTTGCTTTTTTTACGTTGGCTTCGGCGATGAAGGGGTTTCCTTTCTCAAAAACCACCCCAAAGGCAGAATAGCCTATGTAGATCAAGAGGACAATTAGTGTTGCTTGTAGATGAAACCGGGCTTTTTTTCTTTTTCCCGATTTCTCCCAAGATTCTTCCGTGGTGCCGGTTAACATGTCGATAGAGATCATAACGATAATCCCTATAACTGTTAACAACCATTTATAAGTAAGAACCTTGTTTATGGGTGGAATGTGCATTAAGGCTATAAATATTACAATATAGCTTAATGCAATTCCCGCTTTCTCGCGAAAGCGTTGAAAACCTGCCTTCTTTTTTTTCTGCGTGGTAGTATCTTCTTTCTTTTCTCCCATGCCCACTACTTTTATTGCAATTGGTATCGCTTTGCTTAAGTATCCTTTGATGAGGATACTTATAAAAGCAATGACGAAGAGGAGTGGAATGAGATATTGTTCAAGGTTATTTCCCATTGTCTCCCCCTTCACTTTTTAGGGTTTCGGCAAACGCAGAGCCGATGGCCATAAGTTCGTTAAAGCCAGCTGCTCCGGCGATAATCGTCTTTTGACCAGGATTATTTGTAACCGCTCTTGCTGTCTCAGCTCTGAGTATTGTCTCGGCTGATACATCAAGATCTCTTTTCATCTTTAGCAATCCCCTTGTTCTGCCATCAAGGACGGCTTTCTCTGCAGCTCCTTTTCCTTGGCCCTCAAGTGTATCTTTTTCTTTTTGGGCTTCAGCTGCGATAATCAATGCCCTTTTTTCCGCTTGCCCCTGAGCGGGCTTCAGAAGGGCCACACCAAGATCATGGCTATAGACAAAGGGTCGCAAGAGCACCGACATAATCTTTATACAACTCTCGCTATTCTTTTTACCTTCAATGATCTCAACCCTTCGGATTATCTCATTCTGGATACATTGACTGAGCTTTCCGAGAGAAAATTGAGCCACTGCGGGGGTGACTTTTGAGAGTTCTCTGTTGATTGTCGCTATTGCGATATCCTCTATCTTATCTCTTGCTCTTTCTCGTGACCCGAATACCTCCAGAAGTCCACAAAGATCTTTGATTTCCCACATAAGAGTGAATGGAACTTCAGCGACCATGCGAACATTTAGTGGATCATCCTTGTCGAGGTCTTTACTCTTTATAAACTTATTCATCTCTATGTGGAGACTCTTTATTTCAGAGTTTTCCTCAGTGTCTTCTGGTAACAAAATGCCCGGCCATCCAAATAGAACTCTGTTTGGGTTTCTGTAACCAAGCTTTACAAGGTTTTCTGGTACAACCTCCACTTCTTTTCTATCTGATCTGTAAATGAGCTCAGGCTTTGCGGGGAGCTCATCTTCAATGATATT
>Ga0066639_10004203_pt1 | contig 12338 bp, 18 predicted proteins | sample CryGeyCG2114_010_2_FD_59504 | JGI IMG/M metagenome (GOLD analysis project Ga0066639, IMG submission 59504) | Groundwater microbial communities from aquifer - Crystal Geyser CG10_big_fil_rev_8/21/14_0.10 | ecosystem: Environmental > Aquatic > Deep subsurface > Groundwater | place: USA: Utah...
GAAATGTTGGGAAAATTACTGATTTTAGTGAAAGTTCCGACGATATAACCGGACAATACCAGAATTTGGAGATTGAATTAGATGCTGAAAGAGAAAGACTTGAGAGATATAAAGATTTGCTGGCCAGATCTGGTAATGTTCAGGATCAATTACAGTTAACTGATAGAATTTACGATCAGGAAAGGAGAATTGGTTATTTAGAAGAAGCATTAGAAAATCAGGATGAAAGAGTTGATTATGCTAGTGTTTCATTTACACTTAGAGAAAAAGAGTCTAAGTTTAGAGATATTAGTTTGATTAGCTTTGCAGGAATAATTGGGGCATTAGTTGCAAGTGTTAATGGATTGATTACTTTAGTATTGTGGATATTGCCTTGGGCTGTTTTAGCTTTGATTATTTGGTTTATCGTTAAGAGGGTTAAGAAGAAATAGGCATTCTTAGCCAGTCATATTTTACATAGGGGGGAGGGGTTATTGGACTCTTTTCTTCGATGACTTCTTCTGCCCAGGGTTTGACGATTTCTGATCTTTTTCTTAGTTTTCTTAGTAGTCCATTGGTTTTGCCAATTTTTTCTGCTTGAGAATAGGCTTCTTTATATTGCTCAAATGCTCTCTTTAAAGTAAAAGGCAAATTAAGATCTACTGCAACATTCATGGCTCTGTCAAAACAATAGGCGGCATCGTAAAGATTAAAGAAATGCTGTCTTTTGTCACCAGAGTCTGTTTTTTGAAGATATGCATTTCCCGCCAGGGTTTTGCATATTATAAATAATTCCTGAGAATCTCGGGTTCTGTATTTATACTCGTTAGCTTCATTGTCTAAATCTCTGACATCATTAAGTCCAATTTCGCCGGGGAGTTCTATTTCAAATAAAGATGCTCCAAGAGAGTCTGTTAATCTATCTGGAAAATTTATGTCTATCATTTTTTTCGTAGTTGGAGTTGTCTTAAAAAGGTTTTGGGTTGTGGAGGATTAAACTCTGATGAACCACTCTCTTTCGTAAGCAGGTAATTGTTCATCTGGAACTCCTTCGGGATAAATCCTTTCGAAGTCATATTTAACACAATTAACTCCCTTGGGAATATAAATGGTAATTTGTTTCTCGATATTTTCTCTTTGTTCTTGACTAGTTTTTTCAACCATGAGAAGGGAGTAACTCTCAATTCTCTTTCCTAGGCAAGCCATTCTTGCTATCGGGATATCTAAGTGTTTAGCAACCTTGAAGGCTCTATCAAAACTCATCCCAGCCGAGATTAGGTTATTAACTCTGGTTTCGGGAATAACATCTCTGTATTGGGCAAAATCAAAAAATCCGAGACCTGCAGCTACTCTATGGAAAAAGGCATCTAAAGGATTGTCAGATTTCTCCCAGAAGTCTTTTGCCCTTAAATCAAGATTAGTTACATTTTCAAGACTTATATCTTCAGGAACATCGGAATTTATTAGAGACATTGCTATGGAGTCATTTACTTCAGTTGGAGCATCTAGTCTATAAACAACGTTGCTCATGATATTTTAGACTAAATCATAATTAAATACTTTTCTATTAACACGAACTTTAAGATATGTAGAATATTTCTATCAAAAGCAGTAAGTTTTAGCAGTGATTAAAGCGAACTTTTTAGATATTTAATTATTAGGTTCCTAAAAGTATATAAATAAGAGTTTCATTAATGAAACATGAAGTTACAGAAAAGACTTGGAAGAAAGTATAAAGAGAAAAATTATTACAAATGGATTGTGGTTTTATCTGAAGAGAACATAATAGATGCTGGTTTTTCAGAAGGAGACGAACTTAGAGCTGATTCTGAAGATGGAAAGATAATCCTGTCTAAAAAAGCATAAAAATCTTTAGGTGCATAATCAGTCATTTAATGTACCTTGTGCGAAGTTTTCACACATAAATCTTATTTATTGGGGAAATTGGGGTTTTTCTCTTGTGGAAATGGAATAAATTGCGCCAAGAGCTGCTCCTAAAAAGGTAAAGGTTGTTAGAAACATGAAGAATGTAGTTAGAGAGATGTCATATCCTATTGGATCGTCTGAGTAGGATGTTGTAAATGCTCTTCCCGCGAGGCTTGTGTTGGGGGATCCTTCTGAGGGTATGAATGCCCCGGCTATAAGGCCTAAAATAAAGCCTATTATTATGCCTGTTAGTATTGGATGTTTTACCATTTAACCCGAACTTCTTATTAAGTCGTAATTTTTTGCTTTTGATTAAAAGTTCTTGCGTTAGCCTAAAGGTGAAAATTGGGCGTAATCTCCGACCAATTGGAGTATTCCAAAGATTATTAGATAAATACCTACTGCCCATCGGAGGAATTTTGGAAATAGCAAAACTACTATTCCCAGGATTATTGCAAGTATTGCTGAAATCGTTAGTGTAATTGTGGGCATACTTTAACTAGGAAGGGCTTCTTAATAAAGGTATGTAATTATTTTTTTGCCCATTTAGAGATAAGCATTATTGCTATTACTGCTATGAATGTTACTAGAATTGCAGTATATAAGTCTGTAAGATAAGGATGATAAAGTAAAATGCCTGATTTTGGGATGCTTTCTACGAATTTTCTTATTACTGTTTGCCAAGAGAGTGCAATTATAAGACCGAACGCTGCGATTAGGGCGGTTGTTAGATACCTTCTGTATTCTGACTTAAATTCGCTTGATTGTGCAAGGAGTCTTTTTGAAAGCTTTTTCTTTTCCTTCTTAACCTCTTTCTTGACTTGTTTTTTTACTTCTGTCTGTTGTTTTTTTGTTAGTTTTGTCATTTTTTGTATGTTGAAAGTTTTAGTTTTTGCTAAAAAGATCTGTTCTTCTTAGACTTTAATTTTGGTTGTCGAGCGCGTTCGGCGCTTCGCGCCTCACAATTTTGGGAGGCAAGTTTATAATAATAAATAAAAAAAGAAAAATCTGGAAGGTATTTTATTTACCTGTAAAGGCTCCGATTCCTCCGATGAAGGCCAGTATTCCTCCGATCGCTGGGAGATAGTAGTCAAGTCCCCAGAACTGACCGATGAAGGCAACCACTCCTCCAATCAAGGCCAACCAAGTTTGCCAGTTTCCTGCCATGTTTTACAACCTCCTTTCAATATCATAATATGCTGAAGGAAAGACTATTTAAATAACTTCGCCAAAAACCCTTTTTTGAGCATAGAGAGATCTTATCGACGATAAAGGGTTGTTTAAACAGGTGTTTAAGTAGTTTAGAGATGTTTGGGCAAAAAAAGGAGGGTGTTTAAGGTTGTTTAAACAGGTGTTTAAGTGAGTTTTAGGGTGTTGGTGTCTGTTTAAGTGGGTGTTTAAGTCAAAAATGCAAGGTTTTTTTGTGTTTATTTAGAGTGTTTTTCATGGAGAGTTTGGGAGTTTTTACCGACATAAAAAAGATAAAGTTTATAAAGAAAAGAAATTAAGATGTGATATGTTTGGATTATTTTCTAAAAAAAAGATAGAAAAACTTGAAAACGAAACAAAAAAAAGTTTTGACTCTGTAAAAAATGATATGGACAAGGTAGGAAAATGGATTAAACACCTTGACCAACAAGATAAACAGCTGTTTGATGTTTTAAACACCCTTGAACAAGATATATCGACGATTAGAGAAGAGGTTGAAAGTTTAAGAGAGGGGCTTGATTTAGTTAATGAATCGCAAGAATTTAAACAGGTGTCCAAGAAAAGAACAGGTGTTTATAAACAGCTGGGTGTTTATGGTGTTGAAAAAGATGTTCAAACAGCTGTTCAAACAGCTAATTTTTATGAAATTTTACAAGAGTTGACAGCTAATGAAAGGTTGATAATTTTTGCTATTTTAAGATCTGGGGAAGAGATGAAATTGAGCTATGAAGATATAGCAAGGCTCTTGGGAAAAGAGAAATCTACGGTTAGGGGTCAAATAAACTCAATAAAACGGAAAAGTGAGAGTTTGATAGAGGAGATTACAGAGCCAAATGGGAAGAAAAGGGTGTATATTCCTGAATATGTTAGGGAAAAACTCGAAAAATATGCAAAAGTGAGGGGTGAGAAGAAGAAAAAACGGAAGAAAAAGGCCTAAAAAGGCAAAAGTGAGAGTTGCAAGGACCTAAGAATTCCGAAATTTTGGAAAAAAGAGGAGAAAAAGTGAGGAGTTGGAGATCATGATCAAGAAAACTAAAAAAGTGAGATAAAATCGGGTGTGGTTTTAGACGAAAAATGAGAGAAAAAAGGGGACTCTCGTTAAAAAACGGAAAGTGAGGCTGGGAGAACAGCTAAAATGAGGGGAATTTGCCGGTGTTGAGAGCAAATTTTCTGAGGTTGTGGGAGAAGTGAGGAAAGTGTAAGATTTGGCTTTTTAAGAGTTGTAGAGGTCAAATTTGGGCTTTTCGAGCTGTGAGAAAGGAAAGAAGGAAAATTATAGTTGGAACCTTGGTTATACTTGTTCGGTGTAACGAATACTGGTTTTTAGTATTGTTGTTTTGACTCTTGTATTGAGATTATCGTCGATAAAGGAGCTATTTTCTTTAGTTCTGGAGATATTGAGAGGACTATTTTCTTGTTATTTAGTTTAATTTTTTGTATAGGGGCGTTTTTCCTTATTGCTCTTAATACATGATCTCTTACAGAGCTTTCGGTTATGTTTAGTTTAGTAGCTAGGAGTCTATAATCGACGGTATTTTGGGTTTCTTCTAGTTGATAGATTGTTGAGAAGACAAGCATTTCTTTTTGGGTAAGGTTTTTGAATATATCTATGACTTCTGATCTTATTGAATCCAGGGAATGGAGTATATTGGAAACGTTGTTGAGGTTTCTTTCGCTGCTGGCATTGGTGTTTGAAAGTTCGTTTAAGTCGTGTCTGTCTGTCTGTCGATGTGTCTGTCTGTCTGTCGAAACCCCCTTATTTCCAGTGGAGATATTAGAATTTGGGCTTTTTACGGCTTCTAAAGGTAAATTATCTGTCGAGATGTCTGTCGAAGTGTCGAAGGTTTGTGTCTGTCTGTCTGTCTTAATGGAGTTATTTGTCGTAATGTTTAGGTTGGATAAAGTTCGCTTTAATTCTTGAATTTCATTGAATAAGAAGTCCATATCTTCTTTTACTTTTTTAAAGGCCTCTTTTATTTGATCTGACATTTTCCCTTTTTTGGGAGAGTTGCAAGATTATTAAAGATTATTGTGGTTTGGGGATTATAAGAAAGTTTATAATCTATAATAATCTTTTTTCTAATGGTTAAGGAGAGAGTTCAAGAATATTTGGGGATTAGGGTGCCTGATGATTTGGTTAGTAATAGGGTAGAGGCTATAAAATATGCTGTTGGTTTTTTAATGGGTTCGTTACCATATGATGATTGGAGAAAGGCACATCGAGATTTTCCTGAAGAGGCTCTTGAAGTTATTAAAGAAATTAGATGAGAAAATGGAAGGCGTTACTGGTTTTATAGGATATCGGCAACAAGCTAACCCTGATGATTGTATAAAGAATCACGTCAGAGGGTTTCTCGTGGGAAGGGGAAAAAGAAATAAGGAAGAGGGTGTTGAACGTTGCTTTGTTTCCCCCTTAAAAAGGTCTGTTCCTGAAAGAGAGCCTGACTTAGTAGAGTTGCACAATAGGATGGCTAGAAATCCCTCATTTATTCCTCATTATGCTTGGGGTGATGATTAAAATTATTGATGTTTCTTATATGCTTCATAGGCCTTAGATGAGAGTCTCCATCGTTGGCGTTTGGTGTATGTTGTTCCTGAGGGGCTTTTGTTTATTTCTGTTATTAGGTTTTTGTTTTTTAGCTCGGTTAGGAGGGATTTGATAAATTCTTCATCTCTGGCTAGTTCTCTGGCTATGTCTACTGTGAATTTAGATTCTGGAGAGATTGAGTATAGATAGAATAAGATTTGTTCTGAGATTTTTTCTCTTTTTTCTTTAGATATCTGGGGCATAGATTATCTTAGTTTAATAAGTTCTTAAAGTTATTCGGTTTAGAGCGATAAGTTCTTAAATGTGATAAGTTGAATAAATTTATGCCTGAGGGAAAGATTGAATATCTTGAACCTTTTGCCGCTGCCGACGTAAGAAAGACTCTCCACCCTCTTGTTGAAGAATGGTTTTTTGGGAAATTTGAAGATTTTTCATTGACGCAGTTGTATGGGGTTAAGACAATATATGATAGAAAAAATGTTTTAATTAGTGCGCCTACTGGAGGTACTAAGACTCTGACTGCTTTTTTGAGCATCATTAATTATTTAGTTAGTCTGGCTGTTAAGAATGAACTTGAGGATAAGATATATGCTGTTTATTGTTCTCCTCTTAAGGCCCTGTCAAATGATATAGCATTTAATTTGATAACTCCTCTTAGAGAGATTAGGGAGCTTGCTGATAAAAAAGATATAAAGATGCAGGATATAAGGGTTGGATTAAGGACGGGAGATACAACTGCTTCTGAAAGGGCTAAAATGGCTAGGAAGGTTCCACATATATTTGTTACAACGCCTGAGAGTTTGGCAATAATATTGACTACTAAAAAATTTTCAGATAATTTGTCTGCATTAGAGTTTATTGTTGTTGATGAGATACATGCAATGGCTAATAAAAGAGGAGCTTATTTTAGTTTAACTCTTGAAAGGCTTTGTAAGGTTAGTTTGATTGAACCTGTAAGAATAGGGTTGAGTGCTACTATTGCTCCTATTGAAGAGATTGCTAAGTTTTTAGTTGGAAATGGTCGTGATTGTTTGATTGCTTTAGTTAATTTGGTTAAAAAAATAGAAATTGATTTATTGTCTCCTACTAAGAATTTGATTGAGGCTGAGAGCTCTGATAATCAGAAAGAGTTGTATAAAATTTTACATAAGTTAATTCAGGAACATAAGACTACTTTGATATTTACTAATACCAGGAATGCTACTGAAAGGGTTGTTCATTATCTGGATGATAATTTTCCTGGGGCTTATACTGATTTGATTGGGGCACATCATAGTTCTATGAGCAAGGATAAGAGATTTGAGATTGAGGAGAGGCTTAGGAAAGGTGAATTGAAGGTTGTTGTAACTTCTACTTCCCTAGAGTTAGGTATTGATATAGGAAGTGTTGATCTTGTTGTTTTGCTTAGGTCTCCAAAGGGGGTTGCAAGAGCTTTACAACGAATTGGAAGAGCAGGACATAAGTTACATGATAATCCAAGAGGGAAGTTTGTTGTTCTTGATAGGGATGATTTGGTTGAGTGTTCTGTTTTGATGAAAGATATGATTGAGAAGAAGATTGACAGGGTTCAGATTCCTAAAAATGCATTAGATGTTTTGGCTCAGCAGATTTATGGTATGTCTATTGAAAGAATATGGAATGCGGATGAGATGCTGGATACTATTAGAAGGAGTTATTGTTATTCTTCTTTGAGTAAGGCTGAGTTTTTGGAGGTTGTTAGTTATTTGGCTGGAGATTATGCGTTAGAACACAGACATGTTTATGCAAAGATATGGTATGAGCCTTCTACTAATGAAATTGGGAAGAAGGGTAAGATGGCAAGGGTTATTTATATGACTAATATTGGGACGATTCCCGAGGAAGGGTTTATTGAGGTTGTTGTTGGTTCTGGGAGTAGGAAGGGGCAGAGTGTTGGGAAGATAGATGAGGCGTTTTTAGAGAAGTTGAAAAGGGCTGATGTTTTTGTTCTTGGAGGTTCTAAGTACCAGTATTTGTATTCGCGCGGTATGAAGGCTTATGTTTCTGCGGATGTTTCCAGACAGCCTACTGTTCCAAGTTGGTTTTCTGAGATGTTGCCATTAAGTTTTGATACTGCTGTTGATATTGGGAAATTTAGGAAGAGGGTTAAGGAGAGGATTAAAAATAAAAGAGAATGTATTGATTTTATATCTGAATATGTTTATTGTAATAAGGAAGTTGCTGAGTTAATTTATGATTACATGAAAGAACAGCATGATTTTTCAGAGATTCCTGATGAGAACACTCTTTTAATTGAGAAGTTTAAGAGTGATAAGGAGTATTTATTGTTTCATAGTATGTATGGGAGAAGGGTTAATGATGTACTTTCTAGGGCTTATGCTTTTGCGGCTGCAAGACTTCGTTATAGGGATGTTGAGATTGGGATTAATGATAATGGTTTTTTTATAGCTGGGGAAAAGTTGGATGAAAATAAGATACTGAAGTATGTTAATTCTGGTAATTTGGGTGAGATTTTGAAGGAGGCTATTGAGAAGACTGATGTTTTGAAGAGACGTTTTAGACATTGTGCTTCTAGAAGTTTAATGATTTTAAGGAGTTATAAGGGGAGGAGTAAGAGTGTGGGGAAGCAACAGGTTCATTCTGGATTTCTTTTAAATGCTGTTAAGAAGATAAGTAATGAGTTTCCTATTTTGAAGGAGGCTAGAAGAGAGGTGTTTGAGGATTTGATGGATATTAATAATGCAGAGTTAATTTTGAAGGCTGTTGAGGATGGGAAGATAAAGATTAGTGTTAAAAGAGTGCCTTTGGTTTCTCCATTTGGTTTGATTTTGATTACTCAGAGTCATGCTGATTTGATTAGGATGGAGGACAGAGTTCATTTCTTGAAGAGAATGCATGCCTTGCAGATGAAGGTTATTGGGAAGTCTTAAAAATTAGGTTTTCTTGTTGTTTCTATGGAATGGATAGGGGTGTTTAGGGATGTTGTTTTAGTGTTTCATATAATTGGGGTTGTTTTGGGTGTTGGCGGAGCGAGTGTTGCTGATTATGTTCATCTTAAGGGTTTGAAGAGTATGAGGATGGAGAGGAGGCTACAGGTTATTTACCCTATTGTTAGTAATTTAATTATTATTGGAGTTTTTGTTTTGGTTGTTACGGGAAGCATTTTGGTCGGCTTAAACCCTGGTTTAATTTCTTCAGGGTTGTTTAAGTTGAAGATGGTTTTGGTTAGTGTTATATTGATTAATGCTTTGGTTTTGCATTCTTATGTTAGGCCTCATATGATAAAAAATTTACAGGAGGGTCATCCTTGTAAGTCTTTGAATAAATTTGTTTTTGAGACTTCTTTATTTGGAAGTATTTCTATTGTTACATGGTATGGGGTGTTGTTTTTGGCTTTGCTTAAGGGATATGGATTTTCTGTTTTGACGTTTCTAGGTATTTATTTTGGTGTTCTTCTCTTGGCTTTTGTTATTTCATATAATGTTCAGATAAGATCTAATTTATTTAGGCATTGCAGGGTTTAGGTAATTTTAATTAGTGTTTTGAGTTTATTTTTTTAATGGATTTTATAGGTAAGAGTATTTTGATTGATGATATTCTTGTAGTTGGGGATTTGCATTTTGGATATGAAGAGAGTTTACGAAGTCAGGGGTATTTTGTTCCTAGAAATATTTATGAGGAAGTAATTAGAGATTTTGATGAGATATTTGAAAGAGTTGATGTAAAGAAAATTATTATTCTTGGAGATTTGAAACATGATTTTGGGAGAATTTCTAGAGGTGAATGGAGTGAGGTGTTAGATTTTATTGATTATATTAATGACAGATGTGAGGAGGTAGTGATTATTAAAGGAAATCATGATATTCTTGCTGAAAGTATAACTAAGAAGAAAGGGATTTTGGTTAAAGATTATTATATTATTGGGGAAAATGCATTTTTACATGGAGATAGAGATTTTGAGGAAGTTAATTCTGGAAAGATTAAAAGATGGTTTGTGGGACATGCACACCCTGCGATAACTCTTGAGGATGGAGTTAAGAAGGAGAAGTTTAAGTGTTTTTTAGTTGGTAAATTTAAGGGAAAAGAAGTTATTGTTTTGCCTAGTTTCTTTCCGGTTGTTGAAGGAACAGACCCTAGAGATTTTGATTTGGGTTTGGCATGGAAATTTGATTTAGGTAAATTTAAGGTTAAAGTTGTTGGAGAGAATTTAGAAGTTTTAGATTTTGGAATTTTAAAGAAGATTAATTAGGAAGGTTTAAATTAATCATAAATCTCTTGATCTAAAGCGCTTTGAATGTCCCTTGTCCATCTATAGAGGGGTGAGCCTTCTTGATACCTTTTAAGTTCTTGAGTTCTTTCAGCCTCTAATTTTTCATTCCTTAATTCATTATAATGGTTTTTAAATTCAATTAGTTCTTCTGTAGAAACAGGGATGTCCACAAAGTGTCTGGGTTTAGTTGTTGAGTTTCCTATTGTAGTTATATTCCCTCCAAAATCTAAAATAAAAAATTTATCTTTGAGATTCTTAACAAGACCTTTTATACTTTCTGCGGAGACTAAAGGGTGTAGAGGCAAGACCTCAGGGTAAGATGTATAAGAGCAAAAATATCTGCTTTCTAAAGGTGGTGAGGGTCTTTCAGCTTTCCAAATCACTAAAAGATTTTCTCTTGTGGAGTCTCTTTCTACTCCAAGGTGATGGAAAAACATACTTTAATTTTTAAGAGTCCTTTCTTTTTAAGGTTAATGAAGGTGTTACTCCAATCTAGTTTATAGGAGAAAAAAATTAATTAGGTTTTTGAGGTTGTGCTGATACTCGAGGGAGTCTGAAGTGAGGGGGGAGGTTTACTTCTTCTTCTAATTGCAACGCTCTTAAATTGCACTTATACATTATTGAATTTAATAAAGGAATTCTAATTTTTTCAGGGACTTGCTTCTTTTTCCAGGTTTTTAGAGTTTCCGTAATGGTTTCTGGATCAACTTCTACTATTAAAGATCCTTCGAATAAAACGTTTGGATCGTTTTTTTGGTAAGATATAGTATATCTAAAGTTTAATTTGAGATATTCGTTTGAAGAAATTGTACCTAGGGTTGTTTTGTCTGCATTTGTAAATTCCAGATTTGCATTTATTTTTCCGTCAAACTGCATCTTTTCTGGTCTTTCTACAGAAATTTTTGTGAAGTTAAATCCTATTACTTTCATATTGTTGTGAGGGTTAAGGGTTTTTTAAACGTTTTTATTTATAGTAAGTCTTCTTCGCTCACTACAACAAAATCTCCAATGGCAATTATGGTGTTATATGGGATTAGAGTGTCTTTTGTTTCATTAGATTCTAAATTAAGCTGTCTTGCATGAGATGTGGTGTCTTTTAGAATTAACTGGATGAGTTCTCCTGTTCTCGTTTCAAATGTTATGTCTTTGACAAGACCTAGTCTTTTACCTTCTTTTGTTACAATCAGCTTTCCGATTATATCTTTGAAGGGTTTTTTATCTGTCATGGAATGGAGAGCGAGAGGAAGTTTATAAATTTTTGTGTGGTGTTATTCCACGAGGATTTCAAGAGGGAATTTTCCTAATATTAAGTCAGTTTTCTCTCCAGGGGTCAGTAAAAGGTTGTTAGTTACTCTATAAGAACCTTCGGGACTTCTAGATAAGATAGTTCCTTGCTCGAAAGGTTTAATTAAGACTATTTGAGAGGCAGTTATTGTTAAATTTGAATGTATTGGATTTACATAAGGATTTTCACCGATATAGTTAAAGATATCTTTCCCTTTAATGTAGATTAGTGGTTCTGTTGCATTAATATCTCTTCCGATTGTATAATCTCCTACTTGGGATAATTCGGTTTTAATTTGTCGACTTTGGTTATTTCTAGAGGTAATTGTTACTTTTGCCATTATTTTTTATTAAACGAACTTTATAAAATAAGTGTTTTGGAGTTGTTTTAGATTTAAACCCCCTGTCCCCTTGGTTTCGTATGGAAATAATGGTAAATTTTAGAAATATTTAAAAGCTCTTTGAAGGGTTTTCTTTTTGTTTTTTCTTTTTTAAGTTTTTATATTATATATTATATATATTATATATATTATTATTATATTATATATAATAGAATGTTATGATTGTTAATTTTTATTGTTCGTCTAATTATCTAGTTTTTCTTTGAATTTAAAATTTTTTTTAAATTTACTATTTTTCCACTGGAAATGATGGTGTCAGGGGTAAGGTTGTTTTTTAAATTATTTTTTAAATTACTCGAGGAGGTTTTTGTGATTTTGCAGTGGAAATACACCTGTGGTATAGATAAGTTTATAATATATTGTAACTGGTAATTTTTTAATTGAAGATGGTGATTAAGTTAGATAAGATATTCGATTCGTTTATAGAGAATAAGATTTTTCAAAATAAGAGTGTTCTTCAGATAAATTATACTCCTGATAATATTCCTCATAGAGATAATGAAATAGAAAATGTTGCTTCTATACTTGCTCCTGCATTACGAGGGGAAAGGACTAGTAATTTGTTTGTTTATGGAAGAACCGGGACGGGCAAGACTCTCTGTTTGCAATACGTTAGCAATGAAATGATGAGAAGGGCTGCGGAGGCGGCAGGAAATGTTGCAGAGGGGGAGGCGAATGGAGTTAATGTGGTTTATGTTAATTGTAAATTAAAGAAGGTTGCAGATACTGAATATAGGATTCT
>Ga0066639_10004204_pt1 | contig 12337 bp, 13 predicted proteins | sample CryGeyCG2114_010_2_FD_59504 | JGI IMG/M metagenome (GOLD analysis project Ga0066639, IMG submission 59504) | Groundwater microbial communities from aquifer - Crystal Geyser CG10_big_fil_rev_8/21/14_0.10 | ecosystem: Environmental > Aquatic > Deep subsurface > Groundwater | place: USA: Utah...
ATGGCTGCAATGGGTCGAGCTGACATGCACGAAGAAGATCGAAAAGATTTTTATCTCTATATAGATGAGTTCCAAAACTTTATTACTGATTCTATTTCTACTATTTTGTCTGAGGCTAGAAAATACAAACTTGATCTGATTGTTGCACATCAATATATGGGTCAATTGACAGATGACAAAGGAAAAGCTGATGTGCGTGATGCAATACTTGGTAACGTCGGTACACTCATGGTTGGTCGTATCGGTCCAGAAGATTCAGAAATTTTGGCAAAAGAATTTGCACCAACATTTGGCGCCTACGATCTCTTGAACACACCACAATATTCATTTTATATAAAAGAACTCATTGATAACCAAGCAAGCAAACCGTTTCTCAGCAAATCTTATCCACCACAAACAGGCAATCGTGAACTTGCCCATGATATCACACAACTTTCTCGACTAAAATATGGTCGTGACAAAACAATTGTTGAAGCAGAAATACTCGAACGAACAAGGCTTGACCAAAGTGAAGGATCGAGCAAAGATGATATGATAGAAGCAACACTCTAAATCAACGTCCAATCACACGAACATTTTTAAAGACATAAACACAAACATATGGATCCACTCATAAACATCTTGCACACTCGTGCAAATAGTATTTTTGATAGTACATCCGATGCAGATGAAATAATACCATCTGTAGATGCTCCTCTATCTGATGATACGACTATGATAGATGAACAAACAAATAATACACTCGGTAGATCAGCTCTCATCACACGACTAGAACACATAGAACGAGAAGTACAATCAATATTAAATATATTAAAAAACAATAGTACCGAGGATGAAAAACTAAATACATCATACAAAAAACCTTCAATAACTGATACTGTTACCATTAATTATAATGGTGAAAAAATTCTTGAAGGATATTTCAATGGTGAAAAAATGATTGGTGATGATAACAATGAATATGCTGTTCCTCCAAATTATGCAAGTAAATCAAAAATAGTCGAAGGAGATCGTATGAAATTGACCATACAAACAAATGGTCGCTTCATTTATAAACAAATTGCTCCTGTAGAACGAAAACGTATTGTCGGAAAACTCATCTTTGACGAAGATACACAGCTCTGGTCAGTCGATGTCGATGGTATGTTGTATAAAATTTTGACCGCATCCGCGACATTTTACAAAGGAAAATCAGGAGATGAAGTCATTATCCTCGTACACCAAGACAAACCATGTGGCTGGGGTGCGGTAGATAATATTATCAGAACATAATATGACAATATACAAACATACACAAATTGGCCATCTCATACTCACGGTATTTTTTGTATTGCTTCTTGTCGTCGTGTACAGCACAGAAAAAAACACCGAAGAAAATATTTTATGGCAATGTCTCATTATTTTTACTATACTTGGACTTCTCTTTTCTACACTTACTATATCCATACATGAAACATATCTAACACTTGCATTTGGTATTGGTATTATACAAAAAAAATTTCTTATTACAGATATTGAAACATACTCTATTATTAAAACAAAATGGTATTATGGCTGGGGCATACGCTTCACTCCTGAAGGTCGTCTCTACAACGTATCTGGATTTGACGCAATACGACTACAGATGAAAGATGGTAAAATATATCTGATAGGAAGTGACGAAGTAAACAAATTATATGAAATATTGTCACAGATAAAACCACTCTCCCCTACTAGAGAAAATTAAATACATCTTCAATTTATTTTGTTATCTTGAATAAAGTCAATATTAACTCGGTGAAATCAATATTTAATCAATAAAAATCAATAAGCCGTCCGGTCCTCCATCCGTACGGCTTTTTTTTACACTTTTTTTTCATTACGAAATATCCTTTTACTAACCATACTTACACAAAACAACATATATATCAAGATAAAAAGGCATTATAATAATTTGTATTCTATATATTAATATTTTTATATCAAAAAACCCCGACATAAGCCGGGGTTTTAAAATTTTTTGGACAAATATTATACTTTGTCTGGATCAGTAAGATGAGCTGAAACGAGCTTTGTCATTTCGAACATGTTTACTTCATCTTTTCCAAAGATAGGACGAAGTTTGTCATCTGCAAAAATATTTCGTTTGTTTGCAGGATTTTGCAAATCATTTGATTTGATATATTCCCACATTTTTTTTACCACTTGTGAACGTGGTAAAGGACCTGGACCAATGACAGCTTCCAATTCAGCTGAAAGGTTTAATGGCTTCAAAAGCGCTGGGTTTGCTTTGCGAGGCATAATATTTCTGTATTAAGAATTATTCCGTCGATATACGATGGATCGTATATCTTTTATGCAAAGTTACATAATAAATTAATAACTATCCACAGTATAGCATAGATAGCAAAATAGTACAATAGTAAACGACACATTCACTAAAACGAGGCTTTACGTATCATATATTTTGAGCTATACTAGTGCTACATAAATCTTATATTTTTTACATATATGGCACTTTATCATAGACATAGACCACAAACATTTGCTGACATTGTCGACCAATCAGTCATCATTAGCACACTAGAAAATCAGCTAAAATCAGCCAAAATATCACATGCATATCTTTTTTCTGGTCCACGTGGTGTAGGGAAAACCACCACTGCACGTATCCTCGCAAAAGCAGTCAATTGTACTGAACGAACAACAGGTTCAAGTGAACCCTGTAATAGCTGTACCAGCTGTCAAGAAATCACTGCAAACAATGCAATAGATGTAATAGAAATAGATGCAGCAAGTCATACAGGTGTTGATAATGTGCGTCAAAATATTATTGAAAATGCACAATTTAAACCAACAAAATCTGCTTTCAAAGTCTTCATTATCGATGAAGTACATATGCTCTCGACGGCTGCATTCAACGCTCTCCTCAAAACACTCGAGGAACCACCATCATATATTCTTTTTATATTAGCTACAACCGATCCACATAAAATCCCTGCTACTATCATTTCTCGCTGTCAACGATTCACTTTTCACAAAGTCGCCTCTGATGAAATGAAAAAACATCTCAAACATATTGCAAAACAAGAAGGTATAAAAATAGATGATGATATATTGTCTCGTATTGTGCACAAAAGTGAAGGCTGTGCACGCGATGCTATAAGCTTGCTCGATCAGCTCATGGCGAGTGGTGATGATCATATTACTGCAGCCAATAGTGCACTTATCCTTCCTTCGAGTAGTCAAGAATCTTATACACGTTTTGCAACACTCTTATTCCAAAAAAATGCACACGATGCCCTCGCATTTATACACACAATTGCATACGAAGGAATATCTCTTGATTATTTTATGCGAGATATGATTTCATATCTTCGTATGCTTATGATCGCATCAGTCGATGAACAACTTGCTGTAAAAGAATATGATATATCTGACAAAGAAAAAAAAGCAATGCATGAATGCAATGCACTCAGTACAAGTAATGATATACTACGACTCATAGATATCGCATTACGACGTTATACAGAAATGAAAACCGCAGCACTCCCTCAGCTACCGCTCGAAATGCTCATCATAGAATGGATAGGATCTACATCACAAACTGCAACTACAACTACCACAAAACAAGATACACAGATACCACTGCAAACAAAAACGGTACCAGAAGACAAAGCTCAGCAAATAGAAAAAAATACAGAAAATATAACCGTCGATATACAACAAGAGACAACTGAAATAGCAACAAACAAAGCTGTGGAACAAAATAATGAAGAAACAAAAACAATAATTAACAACAGTACCATAACACAAAATGACGTAGAACAACAATGGATATCATGCATTTCACACATAGAATCAACACTCCCCTCTCTTAGCTTTATTTTAAAATCAGCACACATACATAGTCTCAAAAATAATACTGTCTGTATTTCGGTGTTATATGATCTACATAAAGATAAACTTCTCGAAACAAAAACAAAAAAACAAGTAGAAGATATATTGTCAAAAACATGCAATGCATCTATAATCATCGATGTAATTGTCGAAAAGAAAGAAGCCCAACAACAAGAAAATCTTGCTGATCTTGCAGCTGCATTTGGTGGTGAAGTAATGCCAGCATAACAATACCACATCTCAAAAAAATAACATATACAATATTGACAAAGAATGGGTTTTTGTTTATTATTAGTTTTGTTTTACACATATTCGCGGGTCGTCTAACGGTAGGACTTTGGGTTCTGGTCCCAACTATCGGGGTTCGAGTCCCTGTCCGCGAGCACATAAGAAATATCATCCTTTTGGGGTAATTTTTTTATTTCTAATTACAACTATCGGATTCGAGTCTCTACCAACAGACAACAGTCTTAACATCGCAAAAATAAGTGTTTAGTGGTATACTAACGTCAACATAAAAAATAATTAACCAAACAAAAATCTTTATATGAACTTACTAATCATCAGTCCAAATTCACCTCAATTGAGCATTGGTGGTGTAGAACGATATATAAAAAATCTTATTGAATATTGTGAAGAACAAGATGGTCACTATTATTTTGTCCTACCCAGTAAAGCAAAAAATGAGGTTATTAAACAAAAAAATGTCACTATTTATTTTAGAGAATCATTGGATTTAGCGCCAAGAACACGGAAAGGATTAGAGGTTGATTTAACATCAAAAAAAACTGTAAAAAGTAAATCTCATGAATTCTTTTTATTTTTAAACTCATTCATTGAAAAAAATAATATTGATGCTGTAATTGCACAGAATTTTCATGTTGGCTTACCCCCTTCATATAGTTTGCTTGTCAATATGATATGTCACGCAAAAGATATCCCACTTTTTTTACAACTACACTCTTTTGCTACAAATAAACTACAAACTGAACTAATCAATAATCTGTTTTGGCAAAAAATTATTTGCGTAAGCAAAAGCGTTGCGGGTGATGTATTTCAAAAAGGTGCACATATCAAAAGTTTAACGACTAAATATCTTGGAGTAAACACAAAAGAATTTAATCAAAATATTGATAAAAAATGGCTAAAGAAGAAACTTAAATTATCTCAAGAAACAAAAATAATCTTATGTGCTTCAAGAATTTTGCATGGATACAAAGATATTATTCAAGAAAAAGGTTTTATTGATTTGCTTGATGCTTTTTCAAAGATAGCTCACCAAGATAAAACACTTCGTCTAATACTTGCCATTGGAAAACCTCCAACTCGACTACACATCCAATTTGAAGAAGCCCTAAAAAAACTTGAAGGTTTTATACAAATTCATAGCGTTGAAGATCAAGTCATCATTCGCACATTTAAACTCGAAGAAATGCCCCGCGTATACGCTGGTTCGAATGTTTTTGTACTTGCTTCAGAAAACGAAACATTTGGACAGGTGTATTTAGAAGCAATGGCATGCGGGCTCCCCGTATTGGGTACAAAGGTAGGGGGAGTGCCAGAAATCATAGAGGACAATATAAATGGATATCTCACCATCCCAAATGATGCCAGTCATTTGTCAAATAGATTACTCAGCCTCCTTCATGATGAGAACGTACGAGAATTATTTATCGCAAATGGATTAAAGACAATCGATACTCGATTTAATTCAGAAAGAACGTTCGAAACATTATTTAGTTTTATTGAAAAAACATTATTAAAGGTATAAAGACTAAGTAAACGATTAAAATTCATTATAACATTAAAATTTGTATAATAAGGACAATGGATGTTACACTATAAAAAAATATCCAAACTCTATGAAGTCTATTTAAAAAAATAAATGAACATTTTAAACATACTATACGAAAAAAATTTAGAAATAAGTTTTTATTTACTTTTTTAATTTTGATTTCTTATTTTTTATTTGCCACATGGCATTTTGGTTTACAAGATGGTTTTTTGGTGATGTTGCTGACATGGTCTTTTTTTGTTCTGGCAACACCTATCCCCGATGCTGGTATAATACTGGATTTACCAATACGTTATCTATTTGGTATAAAAATGATTTTTACAGAAATCATTGTATGGTTATTTGCAATAAGTTTAAATATAATGAGTATTATATTTTATGAAAATATCTATGAAAAAACCTTTGTACTTAAACTTTTTAAACTAATCATACTACATCCTCTACCATATTTTTTAATCATTAGTTTTTCTGCATTGGGTACTTTTTTTACTCTCTATGTCAGTGATGAAGTATACAATATATTAAGCTACAAAAAAAGTAAAAAATTTATCAATCATAAACATAGCATAAAATTTTTTACGTTATGTTCTGTAATAATCTTTGTTTTCGTATTATATGATTTATTACTCAAAGAATTAGGCATTAAAATCTTATAATATATCAAGAAAAAGACTATTTTAAAAAATATCAAAACATATTTAGAATAACTCAATTTTGGGTTATTTTTGATTATAAACCTTGTTTTCTCTCATAAAATCTGCTAAAATAATCATATAGAATATCTATTTAGTAAACTAATACCCTCTATGCTTAGTAAAGATTTTCTCGCTTTTATAAAAGAATACAAAATAATATCTCTTGCACTTGCGTTCATCATGGGCACAACAAGTACTGCACTCGTCAATTCTCTCGTAAAAGACATCATCATGCCAATATTCTCCCCTATCATCTCATCTGATGCATGGGTAGACGCGGTTTTGAATATCGGTCCTATACATCTTCGATATGGATCTTTTTTTGCAGAATTATTGAACTTTATTATTCTTGCATTTGTTGTCTTCATCATTGCAAAAAAGATTTTAAAAGATGAAAAAATAGGAAAAAAATAATATGACAAACATTATAGATGGTAAACAACTAGCACAAAACATACTCGAGCATGTAAAAAACGATACAACATCGCTCATACGCGCTGGAGTTAGTCCTCGTCTTGCGGTCGTATTTGTGGGCCACAATGGTCCATCACGAACATATATAAAACGAAAAAAAGAAGCAGCTGAATATGTGCAAATCATGTGTGATGTACATCGTTTTGATGAAGATATTAGTGAAAACACATTGATACAAAAAATACAAGATATTCAATCTGATGATAGTGTACACGGTATCATTGTTCAGCTCCCTTTATCAAAGCATCTTGATACACATACTATCCTCAATACACTTGATCCAGACAAAGATGTAGATTGTATGACTGACAAAAATATGGGAAAATTGGTAACTGAGACAAACATACTATGTCCTCCTACACCACTTGCCGTACTCACTATTCTTGACAATATTCACGCAGAAATAAAAGGAAAAAATATTACTATTGTTGGTGCTGGTGCACTTGTCGGCAAACCATTGGCTATTATGCTCGTGAACAAACAAGCAACCGTGACTATTTGCAATGAATTCACGACTGATCTCAAGAAAAAAACACAAAAAGCAGATATTCTCATCACTGCTGTTGGAAAAAAAGATTTGATAACAAAAGATATGGTAAAAAAAGGTGTCATAATGATAGACACGGGTATTGCATTTGAACATAAAAAAATGTATGGCGATGTAGATTTTTTACACGTTGCACCAAAATCTTCATACATCACACCAACTCCTGGTGGTATAGGTCCTATCACCGTTTCACTTCTTCTTGCAAATGTTGTCCATTGTGCCAAACACATATGAAGACAAGTATCATCATCCCTACTTATAATGAAGCAGAGAACATAGAACTACTCTTGCACAACATTTTTGCACAACATATTGACGACCTAAGTGTCGTCATCGTCGATGACAACTCACCAGACAAAACAGCAGATATCATCAAAAAACTACAGCAAACATATCCTATTCATCTCATAGAACGTCAAGAAAAAAGCGGTCTCGGATCAGCATATATTGCAGGATTTCGCTATGCTCTGAGCAAACAGGCGCAATATATTTTTGAGATGGATGCAGACTTTTCTCATGATCCTGCTGATATTCCCCGCCTCCTCGATGCAGTAAAACATAGTGATCTTGTCATTGGTTCACGAAAAATAAATGGTGGACAAATCATTGGCTGGAATTTCATACGAATAATCATGAGTAATGGTGCGATGTGGTTTTCTCGTATACTTCTCAATTTTACAGTGCAAGATGTCACCGCTGGATTTCGTTGTTTTCGTTCACAAGTCTTGAATATAATAGACTTGGACAGTATCACGAGCAATGGCTATGCGTTTCAAGAAGAATTATTATTAAAAACACAAGAACATGGATTCACTATTGTAGAAATCCCTGTTATATTTCGAGATAGAAAAAATGGACAATCAAAATTAGGTATCACAGATATTATTGAATTTTTTATAACTATTGTAACATTACGATTAAAAAGAAATAGTACCAAATCCTAATAAAAGTATCTTCTGAGATAACAATTGTTATCCTCATAGAACTTGATTATTGATATAAGGATTTTGAAAACAGTAAGAAAACCAATCCCCTTTCGTCAATATACACAGAATATGGAAAAACAATTTATGAAATATTATGACACACATAGTGACGCCATATTTCGTCATTGTTTATATCGCCTACACGATAGAGATCTTGCACTCGAATTCACCCAAGAAACCTTCCTTCGACTATGGAAAGAGATAACACAACATAAGAAAATTCGCTATATTAAGACATTTTTGTATCGTATCGCAACAAATCTTATTATAGATTATAGTAGAAAAAAGAAAGAAAATTCCTTAGATGCATTAAGAGAAAAAGGATTTGATATACAAAATGGTATTGTACAACACATGATTGCAGATATAGATTTTTCTTTTTTAAAAACAATATTAGCGGATATGGATGATGATGATAGATTACTCCTCTTCTTGCGCTATGTAGACAAATGCAAAACTGCAGAAATCGCAGAAATACTAGGAGAAAATACCAATGTCATATCAGTACGTCTTCATCGTGCAAAGAAAAAATGCAATATATTACTCAAACAAAAAAATTTTCATCTCTAAACATATATGTTACGACAATATTTTTCAACATTTCAAAAAGAACACATGAGTGTGGATGAAAAAAATCAAATACGCAAACATTTATATACAACAGTCAAAAAATCTGCTATTATTCCTCACACAAAACAATATATATTTAATTCATTAGTAATACAACGCCTTATGTTTGTAAGTCTCATCATAGCAACGATGCTTGCCCTCTCGGGTACTGCGTCATATGCTGCAGAAAATACCGTACCAGGTGATGTACTATATCCTGTAAAAGTACATGTCAATGAAGTCGTTCGTGATATCGTCACCGTAGGTGACGAAGCCGAAGCAGACTGGTCTGCACAAAAAGCAGAACGTCGTCTCAAAGAAGTCGCCACACTCGAAACACGTGGTGAACTAGATAGTAATACCGAAGCAGAATTGGCACAAAAAATAGAAAAACAACTAAATCTAGCCAATGATTTTATTTTAAAGCTAGAAGTAAAAAATAAATTACCAGAAGCATCTCGGATCAGCTCACGTGTCCATGCAGTACTACGAGCTCATACAGATAGTATGAATACTGACACAGAGATGAATACCAATACGACTACACCGGCATCTGATGATAGTGACAATAATACTGAACAAAAATTAGGCATGCGTATACGAAACATCATTTCACAAGGTCTCAAAGATCGAGAATCATTTGAAGCAAGTGCGGTAGAGCACATACGTAACAATATAAAAAATACACGAGAAGAAGCAGTCAATGGAATAAAAACTGCTACTGAAAATAAACTTCGAGAAGTAACAGGTTTTGTAGAACATACATTGGGAGATTTGCCAGATGAAGCACAGGTGCGTGCAAGAGCCATGCTCGCAGAAATCGTACATGTAAAATCTGAAGCGGATGAAAAATTGGCAAATGGTGAATATGCTGATGCATTTGAAAAATATCAAAAAATCATTCGTCTTGCACAGGAAGTAAAAATAAAAATCCAGACATATTTTCGACTCGAGACAAAACAACAACACAAAAAAGATGGAAAAAATACTGTTACCACAACAAATGAAGCCGTCATAACAGGCAATGAAACAAAAACAGAACCAGTAGTAAAAACAATGAACGAAGTACCGAAAAATACGCAAAAAACAATGATACAAGCAAAAACAAAAGCTCGTACAACAGCACCATCTGATGACGATACACTCGATAGTGAAGATGAAGATTGGGATACAGAAGATATTGAGGAACCAGGCGATGATGTGACAGATGATACAGCGTATGACAGCGAGGATGAAAATTGGAATAGTGATGATGAAAATGTATCTAATACAAACAACACATCTGACGATGAACTCCTCGATAGCGAAGACCCAAACTGGAGTACAGAAAATATCGAACCTCCAAGTGATGAAAGTGCTGATACTGTAGACAATAGTACTTCTGATACCAGTAATGAATATACAAATTATACAGCAGAAGAACTCGAATATCTCAATAGTGAAGAATACAAAAAAAGTCTAGAAATGTAGATATGAGTTGTAAAGCTCTTAATGCTTGTAACATAAAAAGTAAAAAATCTATAAAAAACCCGGTATTTCCCCGGGTTTTTAAATTTCAAATTATTCATTTTTTAATCTCCTCATACACAAACACACTACTTTCTACAGTTTACTAATACCCACATCTATTTTATCCAATACTTCTTCTAACTCTAAAACACTACTCACCCGAACCAATCTTGCACGAATATCTTTTATACCTGGAATGTCTCTACCAAGTTTATTTGTCTTAAAATACCATGACAAATGTTTTCGAAAACTCATCATCCCTCGCTCACCATATTGTGCCACATGCAGATGTGCGTGTTTTTTTATAATTTCAAAACGTTCTTCACGTGAAATATCTTCTGCACCCCCCTGCTCCAACGCAAGACGAAAAAACCATGGATTTCCCAATGCCCCACGTGCAATCAATACACCATCTGCTTTTGTCTGCTCCAATATTTCAGCAACTTGATATGGTTCATGTACATCACCATTTGCAAGCAACGGAACTCGTGCAATTTCTTTTGCTTGTTTGATACGCTCCCAATCACTCACCCCACTATAGCCCTGTGCTTTTGTTCGTCCATGAATCGTAATCAGATCAACACCCGCATCTTCTATCACGGGAATAAATGTCTTGAAATCATCCGGATCTGACCACCCTAGACGAATCTTCACAGACAATGGCGTATCACCCAACACACGCTTCATCTCACGAATAATCTGTACTGCACGATCAGGTTCTCTCATCAATGCACAACCATTGAAATTACTGGTAATTTTATACACAGGACATCCCATATTAATATCTATTCCTTCCGGACGAGCATGTTGCATCACTATTTCAGCAGATCGTGCCATAATCATCGGATCTGCCCCAAAAATCTGCTGAACAATCGGTCGCTCTGCTTCAACGAAGTCTGTCATACCCAAGGTCTTTTTACTATCACGTATGAGTGCTTCACTCGACACCATCTCACGAAATACGATATCTGCCCCACCAATTTTTCTCACAATTTGACAAAATGCCGAATCAGTCATGTCTGCCATCGGTGAAAGTGCAAGGATTTTTTGTTTTTTTTCTAAAATATCGTTGATCCACATAGTCATTTATATATCAAACGGGCTTTTTATATTTTTTATTTGTGTATTTGTTACATGTGTATACAATTGTGTCGTACGAATATTAGCATGACCGAGTAATGTTTGTACATATCTCACATCTGTTCCTTGTTCAAGAATGTGTGTCGCAAAACTATGACGCAACGAATGAAAGGTAGCCTTTTTATTGATACTTGCAGATGACAACGCAGTCGTAAATATTTTTTGTGGCGTAGCGGTTGTCAACTTTCCTCCACGCTCACTAGCAAATACATAGGCTGTCCCTTGTTTTCCTATACAACATTGTTGTAACGCATAGACTAATTTATTAGGAAGTATAGTAATACGATCTTTTTTTCCTTTTGCACTCTTGATATGTATATACGCACGATCAAAATCGACATCAGCAACAGTGAGAGACACTATTTCACTGACACGAAGTCCTCCTGCATAAGCGAGTGCTAACATGGTATGATGTTTTGTATTATGAATACACGACAATATACGCTCTATTTCATCCCGACTCAAAACCACTGGTAATTTTTTTGATTTTTTAGGATGATGAAATTTTTGAAATTGTTCCCGTTGATATAATTCTATATACACAAAATTGATGGCATTTGCATATAGTGATATGGTCTGATGAGACACCCCTTGCTGACTCTTATAATACAAAAAATCCTTCAATTCTGTATATGTTAAATCTCGTGGCGGTTTTTTATAAAATACATACAAATTTCGCATAGCACTTGAATATGCCTTGATG
>Ga0066639_10004205_pt1 | contig 12337 bp, 15 predicted proteins | sample CryGeyCG2114_010_2_FD_59504 | JGI IMG/M metagenome (GOLD analysis project Ga0066639, IMG submission 59504) | Groundwater microbial communities from aquifer - Crystal Geyser CG10_big_fil_rev_8/21/14_0.10 | ecosystem: Environmental > Aquatic > Deep subsurface > Groundwater | place: USA: Utah...
GAAAAAAACATTATTAGTGACAATTGATTTTTGGCCACAAGTTGGTGGGGTAGCTAATTATTATGGTAATTTATGTAGTCAGTTGGGAGACCAAGTGGTAGTTTTAACGAATAAAACATCTAAACATTTAAACATCGAAACATCTAATCAAGAATTTAAATTTAAGATTATTAGGAGAAATTTGTTAATTAATTGGTTATGGCCTGAGTGGTTGATTATGTTTTGGTATATATGGCGAGTGGCCAAACAAGAACAAATAGAAATGTTATGGGTAGGTGAAGTTTTACCAACTGGGATAGTAGTTTATTTTTTAAGTAAAATTTTAAAATTACCATATATGGTGAGTTGTCACGGAATGGATATTTTGCAGGCACAGCGAGTTGATCACAAAAGAAAGATGGCACAAAAGGTATTGCAAGCTGCTAAATATGTAACAGTTAATAGTCAATATACCGGTGTTTTAGTTAGCGAGATGGGAGTGAGTGATGATAATCTTAAGGTAGTGTATCCGGGAGTGGAACATAAAAATATTAAAACATTAAAACATGAAAGCATTAAAAATGGGGAAAGATTTATTAAGAAATATAATTTAGAGGGAAAGAAAATTATTTTATCAGTTGGGAGAATGGTAGCCAGAAAAGGATTTGATAAAGTTATTGAAACAATGAGTAGTGTACTAAAAGAAGTACCAGAGGCGGTTTATGTGATTGGTGGTGATGGGTCGGATAGGGAAAGACTCGAACATTTAAGTACAGAAAGTGCCCTGGCCGTGTCTTGCGTCCGCGGGCAGGCTAAAGCACAAAAGCATATTATATTTTTAGGGGAGGTTAGTAATGAAGAAAAATGGATGTTGATGGAATTGTGTGATGTATTTGTAATGCCGGCAAGGCAGGTGAGCGGAGATGTAGAAGGATTTGGGATCGTATATTTAGAAGCGAATAGTTGTGGCAAGCCAGTAATTGCGGGTGACGTTGGCGGCGCTAGAGAAGCGGTAATTGATAATGAAACAGGTTTATTGGTTAATCCAGAAAGTATTAAAGAAATCAGCCAGGTACTTATTAAATTATTAAGTAATAAAGAGTTGATGGTTAGATTAGGAAGACAAGGTCAGGCGAGAGTGGCAAAAGAATTTTTGTGGGAGCAGCGAGCTAATGAAATAAGGAAATTTTTAGATTAATTTTAAATTTTAAATTATGATTTCAGTTATTATTCCAGTTTATAATACACCTAAAGAGTTAAAAAAATGTTTAGCAAGTTTGACCAGGCAGACTTTTAAGGATTTTGAAGTGGTGGTGGTTGATGATGGATCAACAACAAAATTACAAATTACAAATTACAAATTACAAAATTTTGGTTTAGATATTAAATCTTATGAAATTGAGCATGGAGGAGCGCCGAGGGCTAGAAATTATGGATTTAGTAAATCAAGTGGTGAATATGTTTTGTTTTGTGATGCCGATATAATTCTAAAAGAAGATTGTTTGGATAAAATGAAAAAAGTTTTAGGCGAAAATGAGAAGGTAGATTTTGTTTATAGTAATTTTAAATATGGTTGGAAGAAATTTAAATTTTGGGAGTTTGATATTGAGAAATTGAAACAGAATAATTATATTAACACTTGTTCAATGGTGAGGCGTGAAAAAGTTATTAGTTGGGATGAAAGCTTAAATAAATTTCAAGATTGGGATTTTTGGTTGATGGTTGTTGAGCGAGGTGGACAAGGTAAATATATTCCAGAAATTTTATTTAGAGCCGATATTAGGCGTGGTAAAATTAGTAATTGGTTGCCACGAATCGCTTATAAATTTAATTTTTTGAAAAAAGTGAAAGAATACAATAGATTAAAAAAGATTATTCAAGAAAAACATAATTTGCAAGTTAAGGTTTAAAATATTATACTTATAATATAATTAAAAGCTAATAATTTAATAACTATGTCAAATTTAATACAAAAAAATATTGATCAATATTTAGCTGGCATTGAATTAACTGATGAACAAAAAGATACTGTATTAGCTGCGGTAACCCCTTTGGTTTATAATAGAAACCAAAACGTGATTAAAGCTGAAGCCAGCAATGATGAAACAAAAATTAAACAACATATAGAATCAGTTAATGAATATGATCAAATGATTAATGATAAGATAAAAGAGATATTAGCAGGTAAAAGTGATTTAACTTATGACTTCTAAGCCCGTAGTGTTAGTAATTATGGATGGTTGGGGAGTGACGGCTCCATCTGTAGGTAACGCAATTACTAGCGCAAATACAAAATATTGGGATTATTTATTACAAAATTATCCAAGTGGATTATTGCAAGCTTCTGGCGCTGCGGTTGGTTTGCCATGGGGTAAAATGGGTAATTCAGAAGTGGGTCATTTGACCATTGGTGCTGGCAGTATTTATTTACAAAGTTTAGAAAATATTAATCAACAGATAGCCACAGACGCTTTTGCTGAAAATGAAGTTTTTCTAAAAGCCTTACAACATGTAAAAGATAATAACTCTAAATTACATTTATTCAGTTTACTGGGTGATGGTGGAGTTCACGGTCATCAAAGTCATTTGTTGGCTTTAATGGATTTAGTTGTTAACCATAAATTGGATAAACAAACATTTTTACATTTATTTTTAGATGGTCGAGATAGTCCTAAAGATAGTGGTTTAGGTTTTATGGAGGAGTTAATCAGTAGTAATGATAAATTAGGTTTTTGCCAAATAGCGACGGTCGGAGGCAGATATTTTGCGATGGATAGAAACAAAAATTGGGACAGGATCAATAGGGCTTATATGGCGATGATGGGTCAAGCTAAAGAAATCTCCCAAGATATTATAACTTCTATTAAAGCATCTTATGACAAAGGTATATTTGATGAGGAATTTGTGCCAGTTATGATGACTAAAGCTGATAAACCGGTGGCTCAAATAACAGACAATGATGCAATTATTTTTTTAAATTTTAGAGCCGACCGGGCACGGCAATTAACTGAAGTTTTTGTAAATGATAATTTCAAAGAATTTGAGCGGGGCAAAAAATTAGAAAATTTATTTTTTGCAGGTTTTGTGGAATATGAAAAAGGCTTAGCAATGGAGGTGGCTTTTCCAAAACCTAAAATTGAATATCCTCTGGCAAAAATAATAAGTGATAGTGGCTTAAGACAATTACATGTGGCCGAAACAGAAAAATATGCTCACGTAACTTTTTTTATTAATGGACTTAAAGAGGATCCTTTTGTAGGTGAGGATAGAATTTTGGTACCTTCGCCGGCAGTAACAAATTATGCAGAAGAGCCAGCAATGTCAGCTTATCAAATTAAGGATAAAGTTTTAGCAGCTTTAGACCAAAATAAATATGATTTTATTGTGATTAATTTTGCCAATCCAGATATGGTTGGTCATACGGGTATTTTAGGAGCTGGCATTAGAGCAGTTGAAGTGGCCAGTGAATGCTTAGGAGAAATTTCTGAAAGAGTATTAGAAAAAGGTGGCCAATTATTAGTAACCGCAGATCATGGCAATGTTGAAGAAATGATTAATTTAGAAACCCAAGCTGTGGATAAAGAACATAGTAATTTTCCAGTGCCGTTTGTGTTAATAAATAATGAGTATAAGGGCAAAACTACACCACACAATAATAATGATTTATACAATCTTAAGATTCAAGGAGCGTTAATTGATGTGGCACCAACGATTTTAGAAATGTTGGGATTGAAAAAACATCAGAGTATGTTGGGGATTGATTTGAATAAGACGATATTATAAAAGCATTTGATATTAAATATTTAGTATTAAGTAGTTATGTGATTTATCACATTTTTTAATATATTTTGAAGTAGTAAACAAAATATTAATTTTTAGTTAGTATGTTAATATCTAACGATCGTTACATTTTAACATACACTATTTTTTATTATTTTATCTATTTATTTAAAAAATAAAAGCCCTGAAAAAATTTAGATAGTCAGGGCTTTTTTATTGTTGAGAGCGCATAGTTCCTCCACTATTATTAAAAGCTGTCAGGGCTTAACTCTAGTTCTTTGATATCAAGTCCATTATTAGCACTCAGAATAAGTTGAATTAGGTGTTTTGGTGTTTTTTCTGTTATGGCAATAACGAAGACATTTCTTAGGTTAATAACTTTTGATTCTAGAGTTAATATATCACCAGTTTTAAGATGATGCAGATTTTTCATGAGTAATTTCCAGCTGTTAATGAATATGGGGCTAGCTTTATTTTTAAAGTACATGCGTCTCACCCTCCTTTCTTTTAAATTGTTATTTAAATTTTACTATAGCTAGACGATTTAGTCCAGCTAAATCTTTTTTAATGCTAATTTTAGCATAAGGAAAAGCAGTATTAATTATTTTTTTAATTAGAGTTATTTGAAGATGACCAATCTCTAAATAAATAAAATTAGGTGTATATTTTAATTGTTTAATTTGTTCAAAGAGTTGACGATAGGCGTCAAGTCCGTCTGGGCCAGAATAGAGAGCGATGGTTGGTTCAAATTTTAAACCAATAGTTTCAGATGAATTAAGTAAATTTTTGTGTTTAATATCTAAATAAGGCAAGTTAGCCGCAATAGCAGTTAGTTTGATATTTTTAAAATGTTTAAGTAAATTGCCTTTTTTAAAAATAATTTTAGTGCGATGTAATTTATTATTTTTTTTAGCGACAGTTAGAGCTTGAGAAGATATATCACTAGCATATATTTTTAGTTTAGGATTATTTTTGGCAAGTGAAACAGCGATACAACCAGAACCAGTTCCAATATCGGCTAATGACACCTGACGTTTGGCATTTGATTTTTGACATTGGTTTTTTTTAACTTGTTTCAAAATTTCATCAACTAGTAGCTCAGTTTCAGGACGGGGGATTAGGACGTGTTTATTAACTATAAAATTTAAACCATAAAATTCTTTAGAACCAATTAAATAAGCGATTGGCTCACCTTTGACACGACAATTAATGAGTTTTTTAAATTTAGTAATTTGAGATTGAGTGAGTTGATGTTCGGGATGTGAGTAGAGGAAAGTTTTATTTTTTTTAATTATATAAGACAACAAAATTTCCGTATCCAAATTAGTAGAATTTATTTTAGCTTTATTTAATTTGGTTTGCGCCCAAGTTAGGGCTTGACAAATGATCATAAATTTTATAAGCTTAATTTAAAATATACCAATTGGTATATTTTAAATTAATAGTAAACAAAAACAAAGAAATTTACAAGAAAAATTAAATGTTTAGTTAAATTAAATGGAGGGAATATGCTTAGAGATGGTGAAAAGTATGAATATTATTTATTAATTTGTCAGGATCAAAAAGGATGTGGTAGAATATGTTGCTCAGTGTCAGATGAAGATTTTGAACACTCCGATAACTATTGTAGTTGTGGTAAAAAAATGTCACGTAAGCGAGTATCTAAGGAGGTGTTTGACGCTCATAAAAAAAAAGAATAATAATATTAAATTTTTTGGTAAAAATAATCCGTTGTGGAAAACAGCGGATTTTTTATTTAATACAAGTTTTTTAGGGAGATATTTTAGTGGAAATAAAAAAATATTAGGTTCAGAATGGAGCCCTGAACCAACATTAATTTTTATTGATCAGCTTGTTTGAGCTGGTCGATAATATCTTCAATGTTGCCGTCTAAAATTTTATCTAAATTGTGCCAATTATGTTTAATGCGATGATCGGTTAAACGATCTTGGGGAAAATTATAGGTACGGATTTTTTCAGAACGATCGCCAGTGCCGATTTGAGATTTACGTTCAGCTGAGAGTTTTTCACGGCGTTTTAATTCAGCATCAGCTAATAGCCGTGATTTAAGAACTTGCATGGCCTTAAGGCGATTTTGGAGTTGAGAACGCTCGTCTTGACAATTAACTACGGTATTAGTTGGTATATGAGTAATGCGTACTGCGGAATAGGTAGTATTAACTGATTGACCACCATGGCCACTGGCACAAAAAGTATCAATGCGTAAATCTTCTTTTTTAATTTCTAAATCTTCGTCCTCAGCTTCGGGCATTACCGCTATGGTGACAGTACTGGTATGTACGCGACCAGATTTTTCAGTTTCAGGAATGCGTTGGACGCGATGAGTACCACTTTCATATTGTAAAGTACCGTAGGCGTCTTTGCCAGTAACTTCAAAGATAATTTCTTTAAAACCACCAATGCCAATTCTATTTGAGGAAACTACATTAATTTGCCAATCTTGTTTTTCAGCATAGTGAGAATACATTCTAAAGAGTTCAGCGGCAAATAGAGCTGACTCGTCGCCGCCCGTGCCGGCACGAATTTCCATAATAGCATTTTTTTTGTTTAGAGGGTTTTTGGGATTAAAATGTTCACTAAGAGTTGCTTCTAATTCTTTTTTGTCATTAAATAGATTTAAATTTTCATCTTGAGCTAACTCAGTTAATTCATCATAATCACCGGATTCAATGATTAATTTATTTTCAGCTAAACTTTTGACAACTTGTTCAAGTTGTTCTATTTTATCAATAATATTTTTAGTTTCATGAAATTCTTTGTTAGCTTTGGTATTTTTTTGAGAATCATTTAAAACAGCTGGATCAGATAGATCAGCTTGAAGTTCATTATATCTTTTTTTAAGTTGGGGAAGTTTATCTAGATAAAGCATAAAATAAGTGAGTTCAGCTTACCTGCCTGCTGGCAGATAAATCAAGGAAATTAAATTTATTAAGTTGAATAAGTTATGACAGGTCTTATAGATCTAATTAAAAGCAAGAGGTATATAAAAACTCCGTCATTATTAATAATAACAGAGTTTTTAGAGAATTAAAATACTATTTATCAGTAACGGGTTTAGCTGTCTTTTTAATGACTTTCTTGATTGGTTTTTTGGCAGTCTTTTTGTCAGGCATAATTTCTGATTTACTCTTCTGTTTTTTCTTTTGAGCAACTTTTTTAATTTTTTTACCTTTACGTTCAGCAGCGGCTTTAATAGTTCTATTTTTGCGTTCTTCAAATTTTTCAACACGTCGAGCTGTATCAACTAATTTTTGCTTGCCAGTATAAAAAGGATGGCAGGCACTACAAATTTCTACATAAATTTCATCTTTAGTAGAACTGGTTGTAAAAGCGTTGCCGCAAGCACATCTGACTTTGGCTTGAGTATTAAAATTTGGGTGAATGTCTTTTTTCATAGTTCGAACGTTTAACTAGGTGTAAATGATTTTACACCGAGTAGCGGTTCAAATAATCCTGTGAATTATTTGAACGGGTCTCATGTTATGCCGACAGGCATCATGAGAGTCTACACATTATTAATAGTAATTAAGATTAGTTTAGCATTATTTTTAAATTATGTCAATTTATTAAGTGAGGTTAGTAAAACCACTAAAGTTAATAAAGTTAGTTTGTTTATAATAATATAATATAGTATAATATAAGCAAAGAAAGCAAACAAATAAAAAAATATAAATATTGGAGGAAAAATGGTAAAATGTGATTTGTGCGGAGATAAACAGGCTATTTTTTGTGTTGATATTACTATGTTTTTTAGTGTTGACGAGGGTCAGAATTTTGACGGTGTCTCAATTCCGATTTGGGCCAATGATATAGATTTTTCTGAAGGCAAATTGGAATCTTATTTGTGTTTATGCAAAGATTGCGTTAAAGAAGGTTTGGAGGTTGTAACGGAATATCTAGAAGAGGATTTAGAAGATATGATCCCGTTATTTATTGAGGAAAGTATTATTTTTTCCAACTATATTCATTAAGCCCTAAAATTAAACAATTTTTAGGGCTTTTCTATTATATTAATATGAATTAATAGATGAATTAGTTTTATCATTTATTTGCATTATTTTATATAATATGTTATACTTTTTTTAACTATTTATTAATAAATTTCATACTCTTTTTAAACTTTCCTGCCTAATTAGTCCATTAGGTATTAAAGAGTAGAAGTTTCTCTTAAATTATTAGTTTAAGAGAAAATAAAGGAATTATATATGTCAATGAACTTACCTGAAGTTAAGGAATTAATGAAAGCGGGATTACATTTTGGTCATAAAACGGCCAGATGGAATCCAAAAATGTCAAAATATATTTATGGTGTCAAAAATGGCATTCATATTTTTGATTTAGAAAAAACTCAAAAAAGTTTAGCAACCGCTTTGGAGGCAGTTGAGGAAACAGTTGCCAAAGACGGGGTGGTTCTATTTTTAGGTACGAAGAAACAAGCATCTAAGATTGTAAAAAAATATGCCTTGGAGGCAGAAATGCCATTTGTGGTTGAGCGTTGGATTGGTGGTTTAATTACTAATTTTGTAGAAATACATAAGTTAGTTGTTAAAATGGAAGATTTGGAGAATAAAGCCAAGGATGTTGATTATGAAAATAAGTATACTAAACGAGAAAGAGCTTTATTTCAAGAGGAGTTAGATAATTTAGATAAAGTGGTTGGTGGTGTGCGTAATTTAAAAAAGGTGCCAGATATGATTTATGTTGTTGGTGTTAAAGATGAAAAGACGGCGGTTAAAGAAGCCCAAACATTAGATGTTAAAAGTTTAGGTATTGTAGATAGTAATACAGATCCAGATAAAGTAACTTATCCGATTGCAGCCAATGATGACGCTTCCAAATCAATTGAGCTGATTACTAAATTAGTTGCCGAAGCTGTTATACAAGGTAAATCTAAGGCCGTTAAAGTTAGTGCACCTGAGAAGTTAGAATAAAAAGTTATTAAAAAATAAATAAAGATTATTATTTTATTAATTAAAGTTAAAAGTGAGGATAATAAAGTGTAGGTCTTTGTGATGCCTGACGGCATAACACAAAGCCCGTCTCCGCTATTCGGAGTAAAATTTTTCACTCCTCATTTAACGCTGTGACTATGATTAAATTAATTCAAAAATTAAGAAATGAAACTGGTGCTGGTATGATGGATGTTAAAAAAGCATTAGAGGAAGCTAAAGGTGATGAAACTAAAGCTTTAGAATTATTACGCAAAAGAGGTCAAAAAATTGCGGCTAAAAAACAAGCTGAACGTGAGGCCAAAGAAGGTTTAGTGGAGGCTTATATTCATGCTGGTGGTAAAGTTGGAGCAATGATTGTTCTGGCTTGTGAAACTGATTTTGTGGCCAAAAATGAAGAATTTAAGGCATTGGCTCATGAAGTGGCCATGCAAGTAGCGGCTTTAAATCCAGAGTATCTTACCATTGAAGGTGTACCTGAAGATGTTAAAGCTAAAGAAATTGAGATTTATAAGGCACAATTGAAAGATGAAGGTAAACCAGAAGCGATGTGGGATAAAATTGCTGAAGGCAAGTTAAATAAATTTTATCAGCAAGCGTGTTTGTTAGAACAAATTTATATTAAAGATGACAATAAAACTATTAAGCAATTAATTGATGAGGCGACGGCTAAATTAGGTGAGAAGATTGAGGTTAAAAAAATGATTGTGTTTAATTTATAATTTTATTAGTATTAAGTATGTAGAGACGCGATTTATCGCGTCTTTTTAATTACTTGACCTGGTTATCTAAATGTGGTTAGATGAGAGTATAAATAAATACGAAAAGCTTGGTTAAAAATAAAAAATCTAAAAAAAATTAAAACTAAATCCGAGGAGGATTGTAAAATGAAAAAATTGTTTAGTGTTCTAGCCATCGTCTTAATGGCGCCATCTTTGAGTCTGGGCCAATCTGATATCTTGTCATTACCCCTGGAATTTACTGGTACTGGTATCAGTAAATTTTATTCCACGATTTATCAGTTTAAACACGATTCAATCGTTTATGTAAATCCAAAAAATGGACAAGAAGTCTATTCTGCGGATATTGTTATGCGTGTTGCTATCGTTGATTCATTTCGTTTTAGTGGTTTTATTTACTCCATATGGTCCAACGATCGAGTCGCTTCTCATAAGCCTCTTGATGAAAAATGGATTAAGGAAACGATTTCAAAAATAATTAATCCAGATGATTTATACCAGCGTGAATGTGTCACTAAGTTGGAGTATAATAAATTCTATCTTTTTTTAGCGACTTGGGATAAAGCCGAATTGCCTTATGAAAAACCGGAGTATGGATTGAAAGTTAAAGTGACAGCGGAAAAGGCAATGCCGGATAAGTACGCTTATTTTAAAAAAAATATTGTAAATCTTTTTGGTTTTGTTTTTGCTGTTATAATGTTGTTGATTGTCACTGTAGGTGCTTTTTGTTACTATTATGCACGGGAACACGCTCATAGAAGTATTCTTCTATTTCGTGATAGGTGCGATAGAGTTGAGGACAAAAAATCATCTTTGGGGGAATATTATGAGAATCAGAAAAGATTATACCGAGCCTTAGCAGTTAATTATACGAAGCTCCTAAAAGCTTTAAAGTCTGTAGCGGTATCATCATCGTTGTTGTTAATACTAACTTCTTATCTCTTGTTTTTTTGAAAGTAGTAAAAATTGGCAGGGATTCTAAATGAGTCCCTGTTTTTTATTTGGATATAAAATAATAATGTATGGGACGTTGTTACACAACGTCTGTTTAAATAGCTCCCCAAGCTACTTAGGTTTAAATAGCTCCCCAAGCTATTTAAACTATGTTATAATTAAAATATGAACAATGTATTTTTGATTGGATTAAAATTTATATTTATTGATATTATCGGCGATTTTATTTATTGGCCGATTTGGTGGTATACGATTGGTTTTAGGGAACGGTTAATTTGGTTAGCTAAGCAGATAAAAATAACTTGGCAGTCTTTGGCTCTGGGTTTATGGTTGAAGTCAATGTTTAAACCAATGTATGCTGATAGATCCGTGTTGGGTAGGGCTATAAGCATTGTGATGAGAATAATTATTTTGGCTTGGAAATTAATATGGTTTATGTTATGGACCGTGATTGTAATAATAGCTGTTTTAATATGGTTGATCGCGCCGGTGGTGGTGGTTTATATGTTAATCCAGCAGTTTAAATAATATGATAGAAAAGCAAAAAAAAATTGATCCGATCGTAATTTGTCCCGATTGTCAGGGGATTGGCTTAGTGAATTCGCAAATATGTAAAATGTGCGAAGGCGTGGGGGCAGTATTGATTTTAGAAAATTTTGATCCCAAAGCTAAGAATGAAGTTTATTATTGGGGTAAAAAATTAGACTATTTAAAAATAATACAACAGCGTCAGCAAAAAAAAATGCGAATGGTCATTAATGCGTTATTTTTTATTTTTGGGGTAATTGGTTTTTTAAGTTTAATTAAAGTTTTTTACGATTTGAAACTGGTGGGAATGGAAATACATAATTTTATTCAAGTCAATGATGAATATAGTTTGTTGTGGTGGCTGTCAGTCTTAGTTGATATGTATTTAGTTTGTAGAATAAATCGTGAATCTAAAGTTAAAAATTGTATTAGAAAAAAACCAGCATTAGCTATTAATGCTAAGGTTGAAGAAAAGTTAAATTTTGATTGGTCAAAATTTAAAAAATATAAAAAAATTGATATCAGTCAAAGCTTTGATAATGTGAGCTTGCAAATTATTGAAGATGCTTGGATGTTTGCCTTCAAAGCTAAACATCCAGAATTAGAAAATATACATTTATTTTCAGTAATGTTTAATGATACAGATGTAAATATGGTGTTTGCCAGATTGGGGATTAATTATAAGAAAGTTGCTGAAAAAATTAAGAGTGCTTTGAACAAGATTATGCAAACTGGTAAACCTAGTTTAGGATCAGAAATACAACGAACTTTATTAACCGCATATTTGCAAGCTTATAATGAACATAAGGATAAAGTAGGATCAACAGATTTATTGTATGCGGTGGCTAATAATGAAGGGGTGATTAAAGAGATTTTGTATGAAGTGTCTATAACTGAGCGGGAAATTACGCACGTGGTAGCTTGGGTAGATTTACACAGATGGTTAGTTAAGAAATGGCATAAGTTTAGGTATTTAGCAAGATTAAAACCTAGACATGCGATGAATAGAACTTATACGGCAGTAGCCACGCCGAATTTGGATGCTATTTCTAGAGATATGACGGTTTGGGCTAGGGGTGGTGCTTATGCACCGTGTATCGGTCGCCATAATCGTATCAGTGATATCTTCAGGATTTTGGAGGTAGATAAGTTGGGCGCAATTTTAGTGGGTCCATCAGGTGTTGGTAAAAAAAGCATTATAGAGGGTGTTGCACAATTAATGGTAAGTGAAGATGTACCATCAGTATTGCAAGATAAACGTTTAATAGAAATGTCTGTTTCAGGTTTAATTGCTGGGGCATCTAAAGCTGGAGAGATGGAACAAAGAATTATTACAGTTATGAATGAGGTGGCGAGATCTAAAAACATTGTATTATTTATTGAAGA
>Ga0066639_10004206_pt1 | contig 12335 bp, 9 predicted proteins | sample CryGeyCG2114_010_2_FD_59504 | JGI IMG/M metagenome (GOLD analysis project Ga0066639, IMG submission 59504) | Groundwater microbial communities from aquifer - Crystal Geyser CG10_big_fil_rev_8/21/14_0.10 | ecosystem: Environmental > Aquatic > Deep subsurface > Groundwater | place: USA: Utah...
TGAATACGGTATGGGGTACGTCTATGACGGCTTGGCGATTGTCGGCCAAAAGGGCGATATTCGCACCGTAAACGTCTACGCGGACGTGCGCGCGAGTGTTCCGCTCGAAGCCATGGATGCCGTGTTTGCGGACGATGACGGCGTTGTTGAGCCGTACATGATCAGCGGCCGGGGAAATCATCAGTTTGATGTATATCCTGACGGGCCGATGTTGCGTGTCGGTATCATGCAGCGGGGGAGCGCAAATATCGAGATCGAAGTTGAGTCCTTCGAACCCGCGACCATCCATCGTTCCGGCGGAAAGGTCCTCTCGTTTTTTGTAGAGTCTGGAATTGCTGAAGATGTTGAATTTAACTCTTTGGCGTTTCCAATCGTCGTCCGCAACAGCGCAGGAGCCCTTCTTGAGCAGCCAATCGGCATCAAAGAAGTCGTGATGCGAATTGGAGCTGATGTGGTGGTGCGCTCTGTCCCGGAGGCGCGTGTTCGATATCTGCACCGGGAAGACATTTCCGGCATTGTCCAGTTCAATCTCAGAAACTGGGCGCAGGCTTCACGGAAGGGTATCGGAGAAGTTCAGGGCACATTAGAAGTAATCTTCGCCGAGGATGTGCCAGCAGATACGCGCGTTCAGATGGGCGTTGCGTATAACCTGAATAACGACGGGGACAACATGCATCCCGCGGGTATATTCAGGGGGGTAACAAGCTCATGGCTGATAAGGCCAAGCGTTTTCTGGCATAGTCACGACTGGTTTGTTCTCGGGCAGGAATTCATTGTGGCCGCCCAATAGCGAGGCCACGCACTTTTTAACGGACCGCAGTTTGTTTTAATACGAACTGTGGTTTTTTTTACCCAAAAAATTAATATTTGTGGTATAATAAAAAAGCAATGTGAATCTATGAATGCATGCGAATGATGCGAATTGTTTAAATTTGCGTTCGCGTCGTTATCATCCTTATATGAATAAAAACAAAAATAAAGCCTGGGTAGTGGCCGTGGACATGGGCTACGGCCACCAGCGGGCAGCGTATCCGCTGCGATTTTTGGATCATCAGGAAGTAATCAACGCCAATACCTATAAAGGCATTCCGGAGAAGGACAAGAAGATATGGCAGCAATCTCGCAAAGCATACGAGGCGTTTTCTCGTTTTAAGAACATTCCCATGATCGGCGAATGGATCTGGAATGCGTTTGACTCGTTCCAGTCCATTGATCCATTCTACCCCAAGCGAAATTTGACCCGTCCGACCCTGCAGCTGAAGCAGACGTATGGTCTTATCAAACGCAAGCAGTGGGGCAAACACCTGATCGAAATGCTGGGAAAGGATCCGCGTCCTTTTATTACAACGTTTTTTATTCCCGCATTCATGGCCGAGGTCTGGGAGTATCCCGGGCCGATCTATTGCGTGGTCACGGACGCTGACATCAGCCGCGCCTGGGCGCCGATGGACACCAGAGGGAGCCGAATACACTACCTTGCGCCAACCAAGCGCGCGCTTGAACGGTTGCGGCTGTATGGCGTTCCAAAGGAAAATATCACCTTGACCGGATTTCCACTTCCTCAGGAAAACATTGGCACGGATGAGGCAACTTTAAAGGAGGATTTGTGGCGTCGGATCAATGTTCTTGATCCGACCGGCGCGTTTGATAAGAATTATCACGACACGCTTGAGCAGTTCATCGGCCCCAAACCCAAACGCGTTGCCATGAATGAGGACAAACGCGTCTGGTTGATGTTCGCGATCGGTGGAGCCGGAGCCCAGCGCAAATTGGCTTGCCGCATACTGTCAAGCCTCGCGGTGCATATCAAAACAGGCCGGATCGGCATGATCCTGGTTGCCGGCATCCACAATGACGTGAAACGATTTTTTGAACGAGCCATTCATGAAGAGCGCCTTCAGGACTTTGTGGGCAGCGGTATTGAGATTGTCGCTTCAGATACAAAAGAGGAGTATTTCAAACAATTCAATCAGGAGCTGCGGCACACTGATATTCTGTGGACTAAGCCGAGCGAACTGTCGTTTTATGCCGCGCTTGGGGTTCCTGTCTTGATCGCGCCGCCTATCGGCTCACAGGAGCAGTTCAATAAGTACTGGCTTGAAGTAATCGGCGCCGGGCTTGCGCAGGAAGATCCGGACTATGCGCATGAATGGCTTATCGATTATTTGGATAATGGCTGGCTTGCAGAGGCGGCGCTGCAGGGATACTTGGAAGCGCCGAGAGATGGGGTGGATAGGATAAGAGATGTGGTATTTAACAAATAAACATCAAAAACCAAACATCAAACATCAGGAAAACATCAAATTGCAAATCAAAGGATTAAAGGAGGTGATTATATTTTGCAGTTTGGCGTTTGGAGTTTTCTTGGTATTTGGTGCTTGATGTTTTGTTTTTTTGTATAAACTATGAACTGGCTTATAATTGTCCTGGCGGGACATTTCCTGAATGCGCTTGCGTTTCTGATGGATAAGTTCCTGCTTGCAAAAAAAATACCATCTCCGTTCGTGTATGCTTTTTTTATTGGCGCGCTTGGGATTCTCTCGTTGCTATTGATCCCCTTTGGTGTTGCCATCCCTTCTATTCCAGAGATTGTTCGCGCGCTGGTTGCCGGCATGGCATTCATTCTCGCTTTGGTGTTTTTCTTTGCAGGGCTCAAGGAGAACGAAGCATCACGAGTGGTGCCCCTGACTGGCGGGTTTGTGCCTGCTTTTACGTTCGTGTTTGCTTATCTGTTCTTAGGCGAACGTTTGGGGGCTCTTGAGATCGTTGCATTTGGTGCGCTGGTGGCGGGCGGCGTTTTGATCACGCTTGAGCGCAAGGGCAGAGGATCAAAAAAGGGGGATATATATGCCGTGGTTGCGGCGCTTGTTTTTGCCGTATCTTTTGTTATCACAAAACAAGTGTATATAGAGCAGGCATTCATCTCCGGATTTGTGTGGTCTCGGATAGGCGCGTTCATAATGGCGGCTAGTTTTTTGCTTATACCGTCGGCAAGACATGGCATTTTCAATCAGCCGAAGCAAAAGAACCAAGGAAGTACAGCCGTACTGTTCTTTACTGGGCAAGTTTCTGGCGCCTTAGGATTTGTGCTGGTGAATTACGCCATATCGCTCGCGTCAGTTTCTCTCGTTAATGCCATGCAGGGAGCGCAGTATGCTTTTTTGCTGGTAATGGTGGCATTGCTCGCAAAGAAGTTTCCCCGAGTGCTTTCGGAACGGTTGACCGGCATGATTTTGGTACAAAAGATTGCGGCTATTGTATTGATTTCGGTTGGGATAGTGTTAATAGCATGGTGAAGAGGATCGGAAGAATTGATGTGTTCGTATGGAGGGGAATAAAAAGTATATAATTCATTTTAAAGATTTGGATGCTTATCAAAGATTAGTTAAGCTATTAAGAATAGTTATAAAAAAATTATTCCTATAGTGCAGATTCAGAATCTATATGACGAGATTATAAAATGTGGTTCAATTCAACTGGTTTATAGGTGAATACGAGATAAGCAAAAAACAACTTTTTGCTTTGGATAAGTCTTGGAAAAATCATCATAAGACGTAAAATTGATTTTTACTTCAATTCCTCTATTCTGCAACACGCATGCTTCATCAATCAATCTATCTTTTCGTCTCCGCGCTCATGCTTGCATACCTCGAGGTTCAAATCGAAGGAAAGAACGGCTGGGCGGGAAGGCTGCCGACATGGCGCGCCAGCGGGAAATGGTATGGAAAACTGTACCAGCGCGTTATGGGCGGCAAAGAGTTGACCGGCTACCACATTGGTGTTTTTGGATTTGTTTTTCTATTCTTGCACTATCCGTTCTTCGCCGGAGGGTTCAACTGGAGTTTGTTCGGTGAATTGTGGGTATTGTCAATTTTTTTTCTCTTTTCTGTGGTGTGGGATTATCTATGGATTATCATCAATCCGCACTATGGGGTTATCCGCCGCAGGCCGCAGAATGATGTTATATGGCATCGGCACTGGTGGGGGCCGTTCCCGAGGGATTACTACTTTGGATTGCTTTTTTCCGCTCTGGCGCTTTATCCGCTATGGTCGGCGGATCGCCGGGTGCTCCGCGAATGGGGGATATTGTTGGGGGTTATGATCATCGGTACAATGGCCATACTCGCGGTTGTTGAGCTCGCTAGGGGAGATATAAAACGTAAATGACCCATTAGTGATTGGTTATTCATGAGTAAATTATTCAAACGTATTCTTAAAATCGTTGGAACAGCGCTTGTTGTTCTGCTTGTTGCGTTCACTATTTGGTTCATTTCAGGCGAGGGCGTGAAGGAACCTGATCATATCACTTGGGGTGTTTCGTTCTTTCCGCAACAGGCGCGTGATCTGGGACTTGATTGGAAAGCGGCTTATCTGGCTTTACTTGATGATATGGGCGTCCGTTCATTCCGTCTTGCGGCTCCGTGGCGCGAAATTGAATCACAACAAGGCCAGTATGACTTTTCGGACATAGACTGGATGCTGAAAGAAGCTGAGATGCGCGGAGCGACCGTCAACATGACCATCGGTAGAAAATTGTTCCGGTGGCCGGAATGCCATGACCCTGAATGGGTATACAAAATACCGAATGACCAATTCGACGAGCGTGTTCTCGGGTATGTTCGCGCTTCAGTCGAGCATTTGCGCTCCTTTTCTGCGATCAAAGCCTGGCAGGTCGAGAACGAGCCGATCTTTTCGTTTGGTGAGTGCTTTGGCCCAAAGCCGACCAAAGAGTTGTTCGTGAAGGAGGTTGCTCTTGTTCGTAGTCTTGACGACCGTCCGATCGTAACCACTGATTCAGGAGAACTTTCGTCGTGGTTTGATATCAGCTCGTATGTTGATGAATTAGGGGTCAGCCTGTATCGAGTTACCGAGAATCCGACGTTCGGGCGTTTTTATTATCCGCTTCGCCCCGGCTTCTATCAGAAGAAGGCTGCACTGACAAAAGCGCTACACAAGAACCTCGACCATATCTTTCTTTCAGAGCTGCAGCTTGAACCATGGACCGTCGGTCCGCTCGTACATACGCCACTCAGCCAACAGTTTGGAAGTATGAGTCTTTCACGAACGCAGTCAACAATTGATTTTGCTCGCAAAATAGGATTTGACGAGATATATCTATGGGGCGTTGAGTGGTGGTATTGGCTGAAGACACAGCAAGCCGATGACCGGTTTTGGGAGCTCGGGAAGGGACTTATGCAGGAACGACCAGTTGTACAATTTTAATACCAAACGAGATTCCATATCCGAATAGCTAAACGAGAAGCAATTGACTCGGATTAAACGTCAATTGTCCGTTGTTTTGTATTCGATTTATAGTGTTGGAAAGTGGGTATTATTTAGATCAATAAGACATTAGAGTAATGAGAAAATTTTAGGATTGGACTTCCTCAATTGCCTGTGTTAAAGTGTACCCGCTATGGGAGTAGTTACCAGAACAGGCGACACGGGGGACACAGCTCGATTTGGCGGTGCGCGGATCCCGAAGCATCACCCGAGCGTCGTTGCCAATGGCGATGTGGATGAACTGAATTCAGCCATTGGGGTTCTTTTGTCCTTTGTTTCTTTCTCCCATGACATACGCGCTGACCTGATTACAATCCAGGAGCGCTGTTTTGTTGTGGGGGCAGAATTGGCAACGCTTCCCAGTGCAACAGAGGATGCTCAATCATACATTCCGAGAATAGAAAAGGAAGATATCGATCTTCTTGAGGCTCGTATTGACTCCATGGAAGCACAGCTTCCTTTGCAGAAGACATTTCTCCTGCCCGGCGGGTCACGGGCAGCCTCTCTCGCATTCTGGGTTCGGACCATAGCGCGTCGCGCTGAGCGTTCCACGGTGGCGTATGCCGCACAGGAGGATATCAGTCCGCTCGTTGTGCGTTATTTGAACAGGCTTTCTGATTATTTCTTCATTGTGGGACGGTACTGCAACATGCTTGATGCGGTTTCGGAGATTCCATGGGAGGGAGGGAGTGGACCCGTCCCTCGGCAGGACAAAACAGCGCGGTCATAGCGAAACTTATCCACATAGAAATACTCCGCCCGCCGTTTTGGGCTAATCTATACTATTTTCATTAACACAAGATATGGTGCTATAATATCAATTGCAGGCACTATATATAGTGTTTATAAAAAATTATTAATTCGGGCTTACCCTATGGACCCAAAACAAAAACATACCTCTGCCGAAACGGAAATTGAGGCGACATTTGTGCCTCGTGAAGTTGAATCTATTAACGGATATTACAAGAAAGTAGTACTGGAACCGGCTTCAAGCGCACCGTTCGAGACGCCGATGTCCGATCCGACACGAGTGCCGGATCATGATTCAAACAAGCCAAGACACGATCTTAAAGATTTGGCGCTCAAGGTGTTCAATGATCGATACGCACTGAAGAACGAGAGCGGCGAGCAGGTTGAACATACGCCTGAGGAAATGTGGTCCAGAGTTGCCCGAGCTATTTCGAGTGTGGAGCAAGGGACAAAGCGCCAAGAGTGGGAGCAGAAGTTCTATTGGGCGCTCGAAGACTTTAAATTCGTGCCCGCCGGAAGAATTTTGACAGGAGCAGGTTCTGAGGCTGACGTCACATTTTATAATTGCTATGTGCTTCCGTACCCTGATGATTCCCGTGGCGGCATCATGGATAGCGTCAAGACCATGGTTGAGATCATGGCGCGAGGCGGCGGTGTGGGCGTGAACCTGTCATCGTTGCGTCCCCGCGGCAGTTACGTGAAAGGCGTGAATGGTAAAGCGTCGGGCGCTGTTTCGTTTGGAGCCCTTTATTCGTTTGCGACGGGCTTGGTTATTCAAGGAGGGTCGCGCCGCGGCGCTCTGATGCTCATGATCAATGATGATCATCCCGATGTTGAGGAATTTGTGACCGTCAAGCGGACCATGGGTCAAATTACGAACGCGAATCTTTCCGTGTGCATCTCGGATAAATTCATGGAGGCGGTCAAGAATGATGCTGATTGGAACTTACAATGGGAGGGGAAACTATACAAAACAATCAAAGCGAAGTATCTATGGAGTTTGATCACTGAATCAGCATGGGCGTCTGGAGAGCCCGGATGTGTCTTTATGGAGCGCGCGAACAAAGAGTCAAACACATGGTACTTTGAGGATATCATTTGTGTGAATCCGTGCGGCGAACAGCCATTGCCGGCGTGGGGCGTCTGCAACCTTGGTGCTATAAACCTTTCGGCGTTCGCCATTGACGGTACGATCGATTGGAAAAATCTTGCCAAAACCGTACGCATTGCAATCCGTTTTCTTGATAATGTCATTGATGCAACGCCATATGCCTTTGAAGAGAACCGCGAGGCTCAGATGAAAGTGCGGCGTACGGGCCTTGGGACTATGGGTTTGGGTGATTTTCTAATCAAACTCGGCGTCCGGTACGGCAGCGATGAAGGCGTGGCTCTTGCCGAGGATGTATACCGTTTCGTCAGAGACGAGACCTATCGCGCGTCAGTCGAGTATGCTGCTGAAAAGGGGCCGTTCCCGATGTTTGATGCGGATAAATATCTTGAAGGCATGTATATCAAACGGCTCCCTGAAGATATACGGCAAGGAATCCGCACACATGGCATCAGAAACGGCGTTCTGCAGACACAGGCGCCTACCGGAACGACCAGTATTCTCGCGGGTGCATCCTCCGGCATCGAGCCGGTGTATGATTTCTCTTTCAAGCGGACAGACCGGATTGGTGAGCATATTGTCTACCATGCGCTATACAAAGAGTACGCTGAGAAGCACCCAAATGAGCCGGTTCCTGACTATTTTGTGAATGCCAAGCAGTTAAAGCCGATCGAGCATGTCCGCATGCAGGCTGTCATTCAAAAATATACTGACGCGAGCATCTCAAAAACCGTCAACGCTCCAGAGGACCATACCCACGAGGACGTGAAAGAACTCTATCTCAAGGCATATGACCTTGGGTGTAAGGGAGCTACCTATTATCGTGAAAATTCCCGTGATGTTTCAGTACTTGAATCGCTGGATTCATCAAAGAAGAAAAAGACTGATGGACAGGGATTGACCCAACAACAGAGTGGTACATATGTAGCCCCATCAGTCGTGACTGGTGTCGCTGTAAAAGAGCAACCATCTGATCACCCTGCGGTTGATCAGGCTGATCGTGAAATCGAGGAGCGATCCGTTTCTGATAAGGCAACAGAAGCTGAAATACCATCCATGCGCCACATCGAACCGCAGGCACGGCCTGATGTTATTAACGGCAGTACATACAAGGTGAAGACTGCCTATGGAGCACTGTATGTTACCGTTAATAACGATGAGAGTGGGGCGCCGTTCGAGGTCTTCGCAAATATTGGTAAGGCAGGCGGCTTCTTTGCGGCAAAGACCGAGGCGATCTGCAGATTGGCGTCGCTCGCGCTCCGGAGCGGTATCGCGCCGGAGGAAGTCCTGAAGCAGTTGCGCGGCATTCGCGGACCTATGCCTTCGTTCGGTCCGAATGGCACAAAGATTCTTTCACTTGCTGATGCTATCGCGCAGGTACTTGACCGTCACATCTCAGGGAATCAGGCAACACTTGATTTTGCGCATGCAAAACCAGCAAGCGAGTCGACCAGCCATCCAACAAACCCTTCTTCACGATCAATAGCTGACCACGGCATAGCGCCACAGTGTCCTGAATGCGGGGGAGATCTTGCTATGGAATCCGGCTGTTACAACTGTCATTCCTGCGGCTATTCGAAGTGCGGTTAACTTTTTTCTCCATGCTTTGCGGCACTAAAAGCCGCTGTCGTGACCCCCATCCCTTCCGAAGCTTCTCGAGGGAGGGATGGGGCGATGCGTTTATGTCCACATCTGTGAATAGAATCAGGCTTGCATTCCCACGGCTATCACGGTATTGTATAAGTCGTTAACAATTTGATTATTGCTTTTCAGGGAAGTCCGGTGAACCCCGCCGATTCGGTGGGTCAGTCCGGCACTGTGCCGCAACGGTAACTCCTCCTCTCGCGAGAGGAGGGGAAGTCCGAGTACTGAAAAGCCCTCGTCCATAGACGAGGATTTCCTCGAGCAAGGATACTGTGCTCACGCATGAGCCTGCCGTCCTTACCAAAACAGCTGGTTCGTGCGTGCGCACAAAGCACAGCCATCCTGCTCGAGCGAGCAGGATTTTTAATATGCCCATTGCTATGCAAACACGTTTTTCCCGAATGATCCTTTGGGTCGCGGCCGCAGCAGCCGTTGCCACGTTTCCCGTTTTTTTGAATTTTGAACGCACTCAAGCCGCGGTTCCGTCTTCTGTGTCCGCCTATCTTTCTTCTCTCTCTCAGCAATTGGACTGGAGTATTATGGCGCGTGCCGCGCTCTCCGAAGCGCCCGCTGATGCTGAATTCCTTAAAACACTTGATGGAGCAACCGCAAACGACTATGCGACATACATTCTCGCTATCACAGCGCTTGGCAAGGATCCGCGCTCGTATGGAGGTGAGAATTTGGTATATGGATTGGAGCAGAAAGCGTCTGGCGGACAAATAGGCGATTCGACACTTATTTCGGACGATATGTTCGGCATTATGGCGCTTCGCGCGGCCGGGGTTCCGGCAACTGAGAGTGTTCTGTCTGGAAGCGTCTCATACATAAAAAGCAAGCAATTTTCGGACGGCAGCTGGGATTTTGCCGCAGCATCAACTAAGGGGAGTGCTGATTTCACAGCTATGGGCATTATGGCGCTTCGCGCGGCCGGGGTTCCGGCATCTGATACTGCCATTGTTAAGGCAGTTGATTATCTTGCGAACGTGCAGAATAATGACGGCGGTTTTCCTCTTGCTTCTGGCGAAAGTTCCAACACGGAATCAACCGCGTGGGCGCTTTCGGCGCTCAACGCGCTGGGCGAGAATATAGCAAATTGGAAACCGGTTGACGCATCACCTGTTGATTATCTGAATGCGCGCATCGGCGCTGATGGATACGCCTTGTTCAACGCGACCGCAACTGGTATGGATATTCGAACACCGGTTACCACATCATACGCCGCGATAGCGCTTTCCGGAAAATACTATCCGGTTGCTTCCATTACAGCGCCACCTTCGGTCAACTTGCGTATTGAAGGAAAAATCAAAACGCTTTGTACTGTTTCAGCGCAGGCTCGTACTGCGCTTGATGCTGTCAAAAATGCGGCAGGACCGTGCGGGTACACGTATGTCATCAGCGATACGCAATATGGTCCATACCTCACGACAATAGCGGGAGAAGCGGCGGAAGGGCTTTCTGGGTGGTCATACCTGCCAAACTGGGAGCTTGCCCAGGTGGGGGCGGGGGATCACACGCTTTCCGAGGGCGATACGCTTGTGTGGTACTACGGTGCTTGGGATGATAAGCCGTTACGCATTTTGCACACAGAAACAACGGTCTCTATCGGTAACGGCACATCGGCGCAGGTGGAACGCTTTGAGGGCGGATCATGGAAACCGTTTGCCGGCGCAACGCTAACTCGCGGCAGTGAAACATTCACTTCAGACGCGAACGGACTTGTGGCTCTTTCTTGGCCGCAGTCCGGGGTGTTCGGGCTTACTGCAGAAGCATCCGGCAGTGTCCGGAGCTCGCGGATTTTGGTGGTTGCCGGAACCGGAGCAGCGTCGCAGTCGTTGCCTATGAGCGTTACTGTTAACCAATCAAACCAGCAGACTCCTGGAGGGAACGGACAACCAGCAGTAGTATTCGGCGTTTCCGGTGATCTTGATTTTGGATCACTTGCGCCGGGACAAAGCTCGACAAAGACGGCGACGGTCACCAATAGTGGAACCGTTGACGTGGTGGTGACCGCGACCGCGGGAGGGGCGAATTTGTTCACTCAAAATATTTTACTCGACAGCGTAGTACCGCCAAGCTGGCAGCGCTCAGTGACGCACGGGAGTGCGAAGAACATAGCTGTCCAGCTTTCGATCCCGGCACAGTATAGTTCGTCAGGCGCGGAACAGGGGACACTTATCTTTTGGGCTAATCCGGTAGAATAGTATGCGTGTTGTATTGATCTCATTGATACTTTTTTTCTCATTTGCGCTTACGGCACACGCGGGCGCGCTTACGCTTTCGGACGCGCGATATGCGTTCGAGGGTGGCGCGGGAAGAATCTCGTCAGATGTGTTGGTCGTTCGGAACGATTCGACGGGTCAACAACAATATCAGCTTTTTGTCGATCCCGAGATCAGGGATTCCGTCGTGGCGCTTGAGCCGCGCTCATTCTTGCTTTTGCCGGGTGAGGAGCGCGCTGTGGTTCTGCGTTTCAGACAGCCCGAGGAGAGCATATCATCGTCCATTAAACTGGTTGCTATGGGAGAAAAGACAGCAGCAGGGTTGACGGTTGGTAATGGCATTACTATTCCTGTACAATTCATAGTGCCGCGCGTGGCCGGCGCCTCGGCGGTCGTGTCATTAAACTCGTACCACATGTCTCCTGCGACAGCTGTTTATGCCTTGGATTTTCTGCTCATAGTACTCGCGGTTTGGTTTATTCGATCTAGGCAATCGCACAATCTGTATACACGCGACCGCCATAAGATAAACTTTATATGAAAATTCAACGCGCGCTGACATCGTTTCTATTGGCCATTGTTTTTCTGGTTGCGGGATTTCTTCTTGGCTTCGGATGGCGGGCCGGACAGGCAACACTGCCGATCTCTGCCGCTGGCACTGAGACTCGGCAGTCTGCGGCTAGTGTTCTTGTTGATACCGGATATGAGATTCTCAGTTTTTCAGATCTTGCGGTCGGACAGGACGATACTGTGCTTTCAATTTTGGAACGCGCCGCGGATCGGAATCAATCCCTTTCTGTTGAATGGCAAGACTACGGCGACCTTGGAACGCTTGTAACCAGTATGAATGGCTATCAGAACGGTACGAATGATAAATATTGGCAATATTGGGTGAATAACCGATATGCGGATATTGCCGCGGATCGCTATCAGCTTTCAGGCGGGGAAAATATCATGTGGAAGTTCACGTCGTCGCGGTTTAGTGAATATTGATTCCAGTGGTATAGATGTGTGGATGCCTGGAATTATGAGCCAAAATTCCCTACGTCCATAATTTTATACCCTCACATTGTATGCACAAGCATCATGTTATTCTCTTAGCAATATTATTTACGTTTATCTCTGTTATTGCTCGCCTTACGCCGCATCCGTGGAATTTCGTTCCCATGGGATCGCTCATGCTTTTTTCTGGTTTCTTTCTGCCGCGACGTTGGATGTGGCTCCCTATGGCGGGGCTTGTTGTCTCAGATATGACCCTTGGAACGTATCAATGGCAGGTTATGTTCGCGGTATATGGTTGCTACGCAGTTATGGTGAGCGCCTCGTTT
>Ga0066639_10004213_pt1 | contig 12322 bp, 17 predicted proteins | sample CryGeyCG2114_010_2_FD_59504 | JGI IMG/M metagenome (GOLD analysis project Ga0066639, IMG submission 59504) | Groundwater microbial communities from aquifer - Crystal Geyser CG10_big_fil_rev_8/21/14_0.10 | ecosystem: Environmental > Aquatic > Deep subsurface > Groundwater | place: USA: Utah...
AGTTTACTGCGGCGGGATACCGGAATTTTTTCTCCGCGCTCTGATTCCAGAATATCCAACGTGTCCTGCGGTAATATACCCCTATCCCACTTGGATCCCTTAAATGTTTCATACGATCCCCGTTCGCGAGCAAGTTCACTAGAGGTAAGATATGCATGATACGCGACAATCTCCATACTTTCATCCGCAAATTGTACGGCGGCCTCCGAATCAAATGCGACATTCATTTGATAAAGTGCATCGTGAAATCCGCCCATACCAAGTCCCACCGGACGATGCCTCATATTAGATTTTTCTGTTTCCTTTGTGGGATAATAATTTGCATCAATAACATTATCAAGCATACGCATCCCTATACGCGTTGTTTCCGCGGCCTTTGCTTCGTCGAAAGAACCATTCGTCACATGACGGGCAAAATTAATCCATCCAAGATTGCATACCGCCGTTTCGTCTGCCGAATTATTAAGCGTAATTTCCGTACATAAGTTTGAATTGTGTACCACGCCCACATGATCTTGCGGAGAACGTATATTGGAAGGGTCTTTAAATGTAACCCACGGATGTCCCGTTTCAAACAGCATAACAAGCATCTTTTTCCAAAGATCGCGCGCTTTTATGCGTTTCCATAATTGAATTTTTCCCTCATCCGCCAGACGTTCATATTGCGCATATTTCTCCTCAAACTTTTTTCCGTACAATTCATGAAGATCCGGCGTCTCGTTTGGTGAAAACAACGTCCATCCACCGTCTTCCCGAACGCGCTTCATAAATAAATCAGGAATCCAGTTCGCCGTGTTAATATCGTGTGTTCGACGACGCTCATCACCGGTATTTTTTCTAAGCTCAAGAAAATTTTCTATCTCGTAATGCCATGTCTCTAAATACACACAGGTAGCTCCACGCTTTCGCCCGCTACGGTTAATGGAAATAGTAACGTCATTCATTATCTTAAGAAAGGGTACCACTCCTTGCGATTCCACTCCCGTAGCCTTCACCAGCGCGCCCGTTGCCCGTACCGGCGTCCAATCCATACCCATACCGCCCGCCCATTTGAGTAAATTCGCCGAATCGCCATATGACTTGAATATTTCATTCAGATCATCTCCCACCGTGCTTAAGAAACACGAAGAGAGTTGTGCTCGCGTCATGCCTGCATGATACAGCGTAGGGCTTGATGGAACGAATCGAAGCGTGGAGAGAACGTCATAGAATTTCTGTGCCCACATATCTTTTTCCTGCTCGCCCATAGCAAGCCCCATCGCTACACGCATCCAAAAAATCTGCGGTATCTCAAGCATCTCTTTTGTTTCGGCATTTTTTGTAAAATACTGATCACTTAACCGCTGTACACCCAAATACACCAGTAAATCATCCCTCTCCGGACGAAGTGCGCGAGAAAGAGCGTCCATATCAAAATCCAACATGCGCTTGTCAAATTTTCCTATATCCACCCCCTTTTGTATATTACGACGAAATGTAGAGCGGTACTGATCACCTATATCCGCATAGCGTACATCAGCCCCAATAACATCCTTATACAATTTATTCAAAAACAAACGGGAAGCGACCTTCGCGTACGCCGGATCTATTTCTATAAATGAACGTGTCACCATAACAAGCGTGAGCGCCACCTCCGCAATCGGCATATTGTCATACACTTCGTTCTGGCATTGAGCGGCAAGACCTTCAACGTCAACCACGTCTTCATATCCTTTTGCCGCGTACGCAAGAGAGCGACGAATTTTTTCTATGGAAAATGGCTCAACGGCACCAGAGCGCTTCACCACATTCAACTGATGCTCTTCGATGCGCTTTAATACCTCTTTTTTCTTCTCGGCACGCTCCTTAGCATGATCATACCGGTAAATAATATAAGACTTCGCCACATCGAAAAATCCTTCCCCCATAATCTTACGCTCCACCACATCCTGCACCTCTTCTACCGACGGTATGCTTTCTTTTTCGGAAAATATAAATTCCAACTCTGAAATAACCTGGTGCGTGATTGACCGCAGGCGATCTTCATCTATGGTGCCTTTTGTGGCAAAAAAAGCATTCTGAATGGCAAGAGTAATTTTATGCTGATCAAAATCCACAACTTCTCCGGTTCGTTTTTTGATTTTTTGTAATTTTTCCATAGGCACGAAATGAACGCTCTTGCGTAAGAACTTAAATTAATAAGGAAAATGAAACGTCTTGTTACAAATTCACTTCCGTCTTTGTCAAAAGAAAAACGAACTTGTAACAAGACTTTTTATAAGAACGCGCGGGTCATTTTTTGAACATAAACACATCTTATGCCCGCCCACCTATTCTACTACAAACATGCCCCAACATGAATGCGGCCGTAAAAAAAACCGAGTAAACTCGATTCATGCTTGTGGATAACTTTCTGGAATTCTTGACAGTATTCTTTAAAACATGGTGCCGTAAAAAATTATTACCGCGCGTGTTCCCCCTCTGGTACAAAAATGGACGGCTCCTGTGGTTTTAGAAGAATTATCAGAGCAACAGACGCACCCAACAAGCCAAAATCACGAAATGTAATCAAATCCACGCCCGTAAATACCAATATGGAACATATTTCCAACGCGGAAAAAACAGCGGCAACGCGCACCCCTTTTTGAGGTAAAAATAATGAAAGAAATATGAATGCAAACAAAAGTTCGACCACCCCCTGCAAGCGTAAAAATGTTTCAAGGGTAGTTATAGTCATAAGTACGTCCATAAACCAGCCCGGAATAAAAGAAATCCAATTATCGGGATTGCGCACCAAATCAAAACCGGAATAGAGATACATAGCACCCAACCCCAAACGAAGCGGTATAGAGGGAGAAATAGGCATGTGTAGTATAATATATCACACAAAACAAAAAGAACAGGTAAAATCATAAGTAATATACCTCCATCGCGCACTAAAAAAGCCATTGGCGTACCAATGACTTCGACTCGACTGCTCTTCTCTATACTCTTTGGAATATGTCCCATACTCTTCCGACGTCCGGAGAGGATGGGTCTATGAGCAATACTCATATCCTTGCCGCTCTACGCATCTTTTTTGAAAAGACCTCAAGCCGACGCAATTCATATTCTTATATGAAACAATCTAGGCGGTTTTTCTCCCATGCAAAGATACTACTTTATCATCTTCTCTCCCGCTATTGGTTTTCTTATCGTTTGGGTAGAATAACCGGGCAATAACAGAACGGGCGTTTTTTTGATTCATTTTTTGCGCCCGCCAATTTTTTTCCGGCCAGTTGGGAATTAAAAGAGATCCTTCGTGCAATATAGGAACAATAAACTTCTTTCCATCGTTCATCCCTATAACGGTAAACATATCGGCATTTGCCGCTCCGGCAAATAAATCCTCCCTCTTTTCTCCGTGCGATCCTGACGGTTCAAAGTTAGGTGTAAACATGCGAACATCTTCTCTCCCAACTAGACTATTCGACCGCGACTGTGATTGCCGTTTCTTAGAATGTCCTTTCTTTGAATACCTTCCCGCGGTAAAACCAAATACCGCGAAAAGCAGAAACGGCCATACGGAAACTTCCGTTTTCGTTGTCTTTTCGACAAGACTGCCTCTTGCTCCAATAAAAGCTTTTTTCAACTCCGTGTTTTCTGTGGTCAATTGACCGATATTATTTGAAGGACTCAAAAGTTCCGTTTCCTGAAGGACAACCTTCGGATCAACAACACGCTTTTCCGTCTCCCGTGAAGTCATATCAGCCTGTTCATTATCCTGCGTAAGAGTGACGATAACATTCTCTAAATCTTTAATCTTCTGTTCTTGCTCCCTTTGCCGGGCAATCATGCTCCGATACTTTTGGATGCTAATCTCCTCCTCGCATGCATATGACGGCACTGTTACCGTATCCCCCTCACGGAGTTTGTGAAAATCTATTCCGGGGTTTAGTTGCCGAACTGCCTGATCCCCGGGCCAACGTGTTTTTGTCCGAGAAACCCATGCTTCGGAAGCTGTGGGGTTATCTTTCGAAATGGTAATCGTACTGCATTGTTCCGCTCCGGCATGAGACGTCACAGCGAGTATAATTGATAATGCGATAAATAACAGCATCACACAATCCCCTTTCTTGTTTGTTATGCCGCCCTTGAATGCAGAGCGACTCCGTTCCTTTTGTTTTCCCGTACAAAAATCGGTACCGTGTCCGTTTTTGGATCTTCCTTTTGTGTTTTTTCTGCGAGAAGCCCCGAGCGAAGTAGTACTATTTCATCTTTCAGTTGGGCAATGTGTATAAAAGCAAATGTAAGCCCCGCCTCCTCCAAAACCTCAAGCAGACGTCGCCGTAAAAATTCCACCTCCCACCGCAAACGACATTCGCGTATTTTCAGATTCTGCATCTCGCCTTCCTCTGTGGCAAGTATTGTTTTTGTGACAACAAGCTCCTTATTTACTTTATTTCTATCGCCCTCTATTCTGCATCGAGCTTCCCTGCTATACCTAAGTCGAGGTGAAAAATAGAAAAAGACTGCCATTCCGCCAATAATTATTCCCAAAATGGCGCCAAAAATGATACCTATTCCCAAATACCATATGTGCATACCATCACCTCCCTTTTTATTATTTTGTTAAGGTTGTTCGTTGTTTTATTAAAGATTTTCTAGCACATATATTATCACAGGTCAATGTTCCGCCTTTTATTATAAAAGCATTTATCAATAAAATAATGCTCTTACTTATAAGAAATTACTTTTTTGTTTCCTTTTTCTGCGGAACCACTAATGTGATAATACCGTACGCAATCATTCCCGGAAAAATACCAGTACATACAACAAAAAGCACTCCCAAAAAACGAAGAAAGTTAACGTCCCACCCGATATAATCTTCCAAACCGCCGCAAATACCGGAAATTATTCTGTTTTTTTCGCTCCTATAAAAATGTTTCATAATTCTTTTTCATCGTAGGGAACCCGAAAGAAAAACCTACCCTCCCCATAGCAGGGTTACCGTATCACAACTTCTCCCTTAATCAGAGTAAGTCCCTCGCAAAAGTGAAGCGCTTTGGATAAGAAAACTCGCTTCTCCCTGACGATAGTAGTCCAAAAGGGTTAGTACTCCCATAAGAAGAAGTAGCAAAACAGAAATACTTATATAAATATTTCCCCTGTTCACGAAGAGGCACGGTATATGCCGCATGCGCGACTCTACACCCCGTTATCTGATAATATACTCTCTGACTTAGAATACGGTCTTATTATAGCAATAATGTATTACGAAATATATACTTATTCCTGCGTAAGGCATATTACCCCTTCTTCTATAAGAGTAAGAGCGCCCGGAATAATATTAAAGAACATAGTAAGCACGAAAATATAAATAGAATATGTCGGATTCCAAAAACTTACTATAACCGCCACAACGGCGGTGATTGGCGGGATTATAATACGAATGTATCCTCTCCGTATAATACGTTTTGCATCCCGCGGATTTTTTATCTCACGGGAAAGATCCACGTGCCGGAGAAGCAGAAATAAAAAGAAGCTAATAATAACCACATTAACGGCATACACAAAAATAGCGAGCTCGTTTTGGGGATAATTACCGAGAAGATGCGTCGAGAACGGAACAAGAGCCACCATAAGAAGAAAAGGGATGTTCAAATGCATGAGTTTGCGTGTAAGATTCGTAGCAAAAACAGAAACGATAAAATGATGCCCGATCCAATAACTGGCGAGTACCAAAAAAGAGAGTATATAACTTAAGAATAACGGTGCCATATGCTGAATTTCGCGCCAAATCATTTCATTCGTAACAACACCTGAAAGCTCGGGAATTTTTAAATCCAGAGCAAGAAGCGTCATAACGATGGCAAATATACCATCAGCAAGCCCGTCTAAACGTGATTTTTGCATATTTCAATAGTATCACGAAGCGGTTTTTCATATACCAAAAAGAACATAATCGTGTGCATTATATTCCTTCCACATTTCCGGGCACTATCCTGTTTATTATTTCCTCCACGTCATCAACGATAGTAACCAGGTCTATGTCTCTTGCTTCATTAATAAAATAATTTTTTTTAAGGGGATAATCCTCCAACCAATCAAATAATCCCTTCCAATATGCGCGTCCCACGCATATGATCGGCACCATATCCGTGATACCGGTCTGTATAAGTGTAAGATATTCAAATAATTCATTCAGGGTACCGTATCCGCCCGGATAAAAAATAAGCGCATCGCTCTTTATGGAAAGCACAAACCGCCGCGTGAATAAAAAATAAAACGCATACGTATGCGTATGAATATTATCCATGCCTTTTTCAGCCGTAAGCAGTTCGGCCTTAAATCCGACAGATGGCACACCAGCCACCATAGCACCCTTATTCGCGGCTTCCATAATCCCCGGACCGCCTCCCGTTATAATAGCGAAGCCATTCTCCCCCAGAGTGCGTGCTGTATTTTCGCAATGGTTATAATAAGGATCGCCCGGCATTGTTTTGTGCGATCCAAAAATAGTGACGATGTTTCCCGAAATACTTTCGAGAATTTCCAGTCCGGCATCAAGCTCTTCACCCGCTTTTTTTACCGTCCAAGTACTATCGGCGATATATTGTTTATTTTTATGTAGTCCCTTCATTACTATAGAGTACAGAATTCAAGGAAAAGAAGAAAGGCTTTATTTTAATCAAATGCTTTTTGTATACTTTTTGAGAAATGCTTTGGTATACCTGCCTTATCCATACTCGCTTCCCCTCCGCCCAACACAAACAAAGCGGAAAGCACGCCGAAAAGTGTTATGTGTGAATACACATCTTCTCCGAAGAAAAAGAATGAAAGCGAAAGTATGACAAATGCCGCCGTTGCCATAAGGCGTGTTTGAAATCCCACTAACAATAAAGTACCAACTATAAGCTCAACTATTCCGGCAGAGAACACCCACATTGCCACACTCACCGGTACGATATCCGTAAGACCATACTGTAAAACAACTTCTGCCGACAAAAATGGATTGAAAATTTTTTCATATAAAGCTAGGTATATCATAGCGCTTCCCACCCCTATCCTAAGTATTAAAGGAACCCAACGCGTAAAATCGGAAAAAGGGGAAACAAACGGAATACCCATAATATGATCCACGCCCGGCTTGGGATCGGCAAGAATACCCAACGCAAATGCCGCCGCCAGAAAATCAAAACTTCCCACCATATATGTATCGAATAAAAATGCAATTAAAAAAAGAAAAATTGCCACCAACGTCGCCGGTGAGAGCAGCAGTCCGGAGAGAAGCAAAAAACCGGTAAGGATCTGCAGTGTCGCAAACACACCCATACCATGTAATGCCGGAGATACAAGCACCTGCGAAGAACCCGCGCCAATAAGTGCAATACCCAAACTAAGACGAAGCATCCAGGGAACGAGCGGCGCATACGTACGCGCTCGCTTTTGGCACAGTGTGATATACGATCGAATATACTTATTATCTTCCACTACAAGATAGACTGCAAAAATAAAACCAATCGTTGCCAGTATAAGATACCCGTTTTTGGCATCCGCAAAAACACTCGACAAAAAACGCCAACTAGTTCCTTGCCTCGCTACAACAGCTTCATCCGAAAGAACGTAGCCAACATGCGCAAATACCTGTATTGGCATTAGCACAAAAGGAAGAATATAAAAATATAATTTTTTGAAAAGAAACATAAAAAAACAAATTTGTTTTTTGTGCCACCCTATACAACCAGAATATCATGTGAAAAGATTTTTGTATTGTGGAAAACAATTAAAAACTCCACGAATGTTCGTGGAGTTTTTATGAAGTAAATTTTTCTACCTATGGACATGTATATTTATATCTTTCATGTGTTCTTTTATAAGCTCTCGTGCCGCATCGCGGTCTCCAGCCTCCATAAGACGATGCGCTTCCGTTATTACAGAAAACTGTTCCTCGGTTATACCGGAAAGATGCGTATCTGCCGTCACTTCTTTAAACGCATTATAGTCCCCCACTTTAATAGCCGCCGCTATATCTTTGTTATACATGCTATGCGTACCAAATCCGCGCATAAATTTGAAATCTCTTCGAAATCGATGTTTTACACCAATTTCTTTTAAGATTGCACGCGCCTCTTCTTCGTCCCCCTCTTCCCGCAAGCGAAACGCCTCGGCAAATTTCTCAAAATTATCTTCGGTTACCAACTCCCCTATGCGCCGCCCTTCCGTAAGCGTACGCCATACATCAAAATTACCTGTCTTAAGCGCTTCTTTTACCGCTTCCCGCGTCACTGGATTAAAATACGGCCTTGATGTATCTGCGGCAAATGCAAAAGATCCTCCGGTAAGAAGCATAACCGTTAAAACGCTCATACTTCCTCCCATAAACAATCTCTTCTTTATATTCATATCATGCTCATTAGCTATTATTATACAGTTCGGAACACCGTCCCTCCTGCATAATATACTACGCATGTCCGTTTTATTTCTTTCACATACCCCTACTCAAACACTCCGCAACACGCACACGCTCCCTTTCGGAAACCGTCCGCACCCCATAATCCATTCCCGTAAACTGCCGTGCTCGCCCGTATATAATCCAGGGATGAACCACACAGGCGGTAAATTCTTTCTCTCCTGTTTTTCTACCTATCATGCGCACGCGCATATATTCTTCTACGGATTGTCCCTCCGCTAAACCGGCGTCACCAAACATAACGCGCCACTCTCTTCCCCGAAAGTCTTTAAGCATAAAAGAAGCACTGGCATCGGCAATAGACATTATCTCTCCCGCAAGAAAGCCGCTCTCCGGCATATCCCATTTTGCATGCCGTACGCCCGGCATATACCTATATATGGACATATGCTTCGCAAGCGCATCGTCCACACTATCCCCGATGCCAACCATAAACCACACACCGCCCAATATTACGGGAATCCCTAGAACAATAACTGCGAAGGGTACCGTATTATACTGATATCCGTTCCTTGTATGCCGAACATTATATACCGTAACGCCTAAAAAAACGCATGCCATGACAATCCATATGTACGGAATCGTGGAAAGTATGAATGAAAACACACCTATACCAAGAAACGGATACACGTCCCATTCATTATTTGCAACTAAAAACACAATAAGAGTAACAGCAACGCTCAAAAGAAGCGCGGCAAAAATACCCGCGCTCCACAACATGTAATGAACAACGAAAAAGCTCCACCGCGGTTTTGGCTCTATATGTTCATTTTCTATTTTATTCAATACCTTTTCGGCAAAATCTTTTTCATTCATATACTTATGATACCGTATTTATATGTTCCTTTTGTAATTTTTTATGTAATTGGTTTTTTGCTCTTCTTATATAAGTAGCAACCGTTCCCATGGGAATTTTCATAATATCCGATATTTCCTTATATTCCTTCTCTTCAAAAAAACGGAGGATGACAATTTCCTTATACGGATCTTGCAAACAATTGATAACTTTTCGTAAATGCTCCCCTAAAAGTGCCGCATCAACCTCGCCAACAATATCCATATCTCCCGCAAGATTTTCCAAAGAAGAATCATCCATATTCGCAAGCCACCCTTCCGGGCGCACCATTCTTTTACGATGCATACTTATAACATGATTGCGTGCAATACGATATATCCACGAAGAAAAATTAAGCGTTTCATCGAAATCATGTAAATTTATGTACGTTTTTATAAAGACCTCCTGCAATATATCTTCGGCTTCTTCCAACGCAACATCAGTAATGCGCCGTATGTACCTAAGAAGACGGGCTTCATAGCGATAAATGACACAGGCAAAGTAATCCTTGTCCTGCAAGGTTAAACGGATGAGATCGGTATCGGATTTTTCATTACAAATATCTTCGTGCACATGCCGCATTGTACCCTACTACGCACGAGTGTCTATAGTTCTTTCAAAAACATCCCCGGCATAGGGGGATGTTTTTTCTTTATAAGGATGGGACATCGGACGTACAGTGGGCGCATTTTGTCGCCTTGATTGGAATTTTAAAAACACAATGCGGACATTCTTTTTCTGTAGGAGCCGGCGGCGGTTCTTTTCGTTTAAGCTTATTTACCTGCTTTATCACAATGAATATCGTAAAGGCGATAATGAGAAAGTTAATCACCGTATTTACAAATAAACCGTAATTAACCGTTATTGCATCAGTTGTTTCCGTCGCCTTTTTCAAGGTTATAATAAGATCGGAAAAATCGACATCACCAAGCATGAGTCCTATGGGTGGCATAATAATGTCGGTTACCAAAGAGCTTACTATCTTCCCGAATGCACCTCCGATAATAACACCGACCGCCAAATCAACCACATTACCTTTTACGGCGAATTCTTTAAATTCTTTAAACATAATTATTCTATTATGGTAATTATTTTATACACATACTAACCCTACCCCTTACTGGCAAAACAAACAATAAACGCATTATAATTAAGACAATGAGAAAGAAAAATACTATTTTCTCCGAACTTACCGGATATCCTTCAACCGTTGTGTTTATTATTGTGACGCTTTCCATTGCCTTCATGCTTGCCATACATCAATATGATATTCAAAATCTCAAACGACACATTAACACACTTGAACGAGAAAGCAATGCTCCGGCAAATATAATCAATAAAAACGATTTCTCTTATTAATGAGAGCTTGTAAGCAAAAATCCGGCGTCCGCCGGATTTTTTTCGGGTGACATGCCGATTATCGTACTTGAGCCGATGTACCACCGTGGTACTCTTCCATAAGGAAATAGTAATTTCCTGCGAATAACGCAACGGCAAACACGAGGAGCACGCCTACGAACCATAACAGTCCGGTAGCCGTCTTATTCATTTTTTGCTGATCATGTATCATATGTGCATGATACCGCATCACTTTACAAACACAAACAAAAAATCCACAATCATGTGGATTACCCGCAGGCGCGTTTAACGCGCTTATACTGTTTATTTTGGCGTAAGAACCCCTTGCAGTTCGGCCTCCATTATTTCTATCCGCCCATCCATAGAAATTTCCCGTCCCGCCACCGTTGCACGCACTATGGCTTCCGTAACATCAAACCACGCATTCTTGGGCTGAAAGCACTTCCCCATATCATCTCCCAGTGTATGGCTGGGCATTTTATTATTCACAAGAACTTCCGCCAGGAAACGAAGTGTTAACTCCATAGAAACCTCCTCCCGTTTTTATGGTAAAAACTATACCACATTTTTTCATATTTGCAATATGCGTCCGCACCATGTACTATTGCCGTTACATGAAAAAAGAGACATTCACTCGTATTAATAAATATCTGGCTGACAATAATTACTGTTCGCGGCGAGAGGCCGATCAGCTTATTAAGGCTGGTAATGTACTTATCAACGGCAAAAAGGCACATCTGGGAGATAAAGTGGGATCGGATGATACCGTAGAAGTTCCGAAGCGAAGTCATATGCCACGCGTGTATTATGCGTACTACAAACCCGCTGGTATCGTTACGGTAGGCGCACAAGAAGGCGAAAAAGAAATTGCCGATAGAGCAAGGTTTCCCATTCCCGTATTCCCCCTGGGGCGCCTCGATAAGGATTCTGAAGGGCTCCTTATTATGACAAACGACGGGCGTATAACGGAACCTCTCTTGCATCCATCCGCCCGGCACGAAAAAGAATATAGCGTAACGGTAGCGCGCCCCATTACCCATGTATTTTTGGTGGGAATGCGCGAAGGCCAGCGCATCGGCCGCGTGGACAAGATTCCCAACTATAAAACACGTCCCACAAAAATACGCCGCACAAGCAAATTAAGTTTTGATATTGTCTTAACGGAAGGTAAAAACCGTCAAATTCGTAAGATGGTAGGAGCTCTTGGTAATAACGTACTTACCCTTAAGCGATTTCGCATCATAAACATTACTCTCGGAAACCTTAAGGCCGGCCAGTGGCGCGAAATAAAGGGACGCGCCCTTACAGAATTTTTAAACGCACTTGGTATTGAACAATAAAGATTCTTGTAAAAAGTGAGAGTGTATTATTTCCTGGCGGTAACAATATAAGGACCATACTGCGTTACATTATAAAAGCTATCGCTACGCCCCGGAGCTGAACAGAGCGAGAGAAGTATTGACAAATATATATAAATGATGTAAAAAAGTGTTAAGTTACCCGTCACGGAGGTGTTATTTAACAAAGAAGTGCCCGTATGTTTTTGTTTCCGTAGAAAAAAGAGGAGGGACGTTATGGATGAATTACCGCCCAAAAACGAATCACTGGAGCCGGCACATCTTATGGAGAAAGCTGTTGAGCGAACAAAAGGGAAACTTGCTTCCCTTGCAACTGCTCAAGATGACAAACATGCGAAG
>Ga0066639_10004214_pt1 | contig 12312 bp, 14 predicted proteins | sample CryGeyCG2114_010_2_FD_59504 | JGI IMG/M metagenome (GOLD analysis project Ga0066639, IMG submission 59504) | Groundwater microbial communities from aquifer - Crystal Geyser CG10_big_fil_rev_8/21/14_0.10 | ecosystem: Environmental > Aquatic > Deep subsurface > Groundwater | place: USA: Utah...
AGAACTTACGGAAGAAGATTGGAATAACGACAAGGATCCCCAGCTAGATGAGGCGGTAAGCGTTGTTTTGAACGCTACCGTTGAATAGCTATGCGTATCAGCCGTGAGTACAAATTTTTCGGCAAAGTTCAGGGCGTGGGATTTCGGTTTCATGTGAAAAATCGCGCCGAAGAGCTCGGCGTTGACGGATTCGTGCAGAACCTTAATGATGGGTCGGTTTTGGTCCATATGCAGGGCGAGGAAAAGAATTTGCAAAAACTTTTTGACTTTTGCTATAATGGAATACAGTACGCACAGATTGAGCGAGCGGAAGAAGTGCCCGCAAGGAATGAAGAAGCGCGGGGTTTCGCCATCAGAAGACGCGTTGTCTGATTTCCAAGATTTATGAAAGTTATATTATTACGAAATGTTGAAAATCTTGGGAGGGAAGGGGATATCAAGGAAGTTTCATCAGGATACGCCCGAAATTTTTTGTTTCCACGCCAGCTTGCCGATACCGCAACGCCCGAATTAATAAAGCACATTGAGAAAAAAAAGAGCAGAGAAGAAAAGAACGCCCGCGTAGATTTGGAATTGACGGAAAAAACAGCCTCGTCTCTCGATGGGATGGAATTTGAAATTTTCGCTCCGGCATCAAGCGAGGGACGGCTGTATGCCGCCATAGGACCGGCGAAAATTGTTTCTGTTTTGCGGGAGAACGGAATTGAGATCAATAAAAAAAATGTTTCTGATATCAGCATTAAGGAAGTTGGAGCGCACGAGGTAATCCTCGTATTTAGCCACGGGCTGGAAGCGAAAATCATGCTTGATGTAAAAGAAAAGGAATAATTACAACTTGTAGCATTCTTTTTTGTTTTTTGCTGCAAGTTATTCATTTATAAAAACTTTATCATGGCAACAAAATACATTTTTGTGAGTGGAGGGGTGCTGAGCGGGGTTGGAAAGGGCGTGGCGACCTCGTCTATCGGAAAGATACTTCAGCTGCGCGGTTTTACCGCAACAGCAATAAAAATTGATCCGTATATAAATGTTGACGCGGGAACCATGAACCCCACGGAACACGGAGAAGTTTTTGTGACTGAAGATGGCGACGAAACAGATCAAGACATCGGGAATTATGAAAGGTTTTTAGACGTCAGCATTACCAGGGATAATTACATGACAACGGGGCGTGTATACCTGACGGTGATACAAAATGAGAGAAATCTTGAGTATAAGGGGAAATGCGTTGAAGTCGTTCCTCACATCCCGCAGGAGGTAATTAGGAGAATAAAGCGGGCCGCGAGAAAGACGAAGGCAGATGTCGTGATAATAGAAATAGGGGGTACGGTGGGCGAGTATCAAAATATTTTATTTTTAGAGGCCGCGCGTATGATGAAATACCTCTATCCGAATGATGTGGCGTTTGTCATGCTGAGCTATCTTCCTATTCCCAAAAAGCTGGGCGAGATGAAGACGAAGCCGACACAGCACGCCGTTTCTCAGGTTAATTCGGCCGGCATACAGCCGGATTTTATTATTTGCAGGTCAGAAAGGCCTCTTGACTCCCCGCGGAAAAAGAAACTTTCTCTTTTTTGTAATGTTCCAACGCAAAATATTATTTCCGCACCCGATGTTGAAGATATTTTAGAAGTACCGATAAATTTTGAAAAGGAAAAATTAAGTGAAAAAATCGTTTCGCTTTTGCACATGCCAAAAAAAACAAGCTCCTATCCGAAATGGGCGAAGCAGGCGAAAAAATATCTGCGTACAAAAAAGAAAATTTCTATCGGCATCGTCGGCAAGTATTTTGCCAGTGGTGATTTTATTCTCCCCGACGCTTATATCTCTGTTATCCACGCGATAAAGGAGGCTGGTTTGGCTAATGGCGTTATTACTGAAATTGACTGGATTGATTCTGACGCGTATGAAAAAAGCCCTTCGCGGGTAAAAGAGCTTGATAAGTACAGGGGCATTATCATCCCCGGCGGATTTGGCTCAAGGGGCATTGAGGGTAAAATAAAGGCCATACGTTATGCGCGGGAACAAAAGCTTCCATTTTTGGGCCTGTGCTATGGAATGCAGCTTGCTACTATTGAATTTTCTCGAAACGTTTGCAATATGAAAAGCGCAAATACAACGGAAATTGACCCGAAAACCAAGTATCCGGTTATTCATATTATGCCTGAGCAGGAAAAACTGCTGGCAGAAAAGCAATATGGAAATACCATGCGGCTTGGATCGTGGCCGTGCGTTTTGCGTTCGGGAACGAAAAGCTTTCAGGCCTATAAGAAAAGAAAGATTTCAGAGAGGCATCGCCATAGATATGAATTTAACAACGTGTATCGGGAACGGCTTGCAAAAAAAGGAATGGTGTTCGCAGGACTATCACCGGACAAACGGCTCGTGGAGATTATTGAATACCAAGACCATCCTTTTTTTGTTGCGACGCAGTTTCACCCGGAATTTCAGTCGCGCATTTTCAGTCCGCACCCGCTGTTTCGCGACTTTATAAGAGCGGCGATAAAGAAGAAATAAAAAAACCCCCGACGTTGTCGGGGGTTTTTACGGTGTGCTATTCTTTTTCCGGTTGGATAGCAACGATCTTAATTTTCTGGAGTTTGCCGTGAAACTTCCTCACTTTTTTCGTTAGGAATGTTACAATTCCCGGCTTGGAAGCAAAAAGGGTGTCGTCGCCGCCTTGAATGACATTTTTCCCAGGACGAATTCTTGAGCCGCGCTGCCTCACGATTATTGATCCGGCTTTAGCATGCTCGCCTTCGTAGAGTTTAACGCCAAGTCGTTTTGATACGGAATCACGTCCAAGACTTGTGGAACCGCCCGCTTTCTTATGCGCCATAGAATTTTCAGATTATATATAATAAAGGACATATTATAACATTTTCATCTATTTGTCAAATTGACTCATGTGGGGTATTCTCTTATAGTATATATATCATAAACCAGCGTTTTTTATGAAAAAAATCATCACATTCATTTTTTTGGCTTTTTTTTCTGCCGCCTGTTTTCATCAGGAGGAATTTGTAGAAATACAGCGTACCATTCCTTCGGCGGTTGAAAGCGTGCAGCAGGAGGGGGTTGATGGAATGGATTTGGGTTTGGAGGAAGAAGGAGAGAGCGAATCGGCTTTAGACAACGGGGAAGAAGACACAACCTCCGAGTCAGATGCGGGCGAAGTCGCTATTCCTCCGAAAACAAAAGAAGAGTCCCCAGAAGCCGATGATAATACAGAAACATTTAGCGCAAAGAAAAAGCTGGATATCTCGGTTCCCTTTACTCCGCAAGCTCCATATGCGGTGTGGGATGATTTGCATAATGAAGCGTGCGAGGAGGCCTCAATGATAATGGCGGTGAAACACTTTGCAGGAGAAGGCCTTGATAAGACAAGCGCTGAGAGCGCCATACTGGCTCTGGTTGAGTGGCAGAATAACAACGGATACACGCAGGATATCACCGCGGATGAAGTTGTGGAAATCATGGCGGATTATTTTTCGGCAAGCGCGGTAACAGATTTGAACGTTACGGTTGAAAATATTATTTATCATTTAAATAACGGCTCACTAGTTATCATTCCCGCGGCAGGGCGAATGCTGGGAAACCCCTATTATAAATCGCCGGGGCCTTTATACCATATGCTGGTGATTCGCGGTTATAATATTGATAGGCGCGAATTCATTACCAATGACCCGGGTACGCGTCGTGGGGAGGCATACGCGTATAGTTTTGATACGCTTATCTCAGCAATACACGATTGGCCAAAAAAAGGTTTCGGCAAGGACGACGTGAGCGAGGATATGATGAGAAGCGGCCGAAAGGTCATGATTGTCGTGAGCCGATAAATATAACCAGGGTATAAATGGAACTTATAAAAAAAATTGAAATGGTAATAGAAGAACTGCGTCCGTATCTTCAGAGCGACGGGGGCGATGTTGAGTTTTCTTCTTTTGATAAAGATACTAAGACCGTTTTTGTAAGATTTCACGGTGCGTGCGTCGGGTGTCCCATATCACACATCACGCTCTACGAAGGAATAAAAAACGCACTTATTGATAAAGTGCCTGAAGTTAAGAACGTGGAGCGCGTTGACTAGCGCTTTATTCCGTGAAAGGTTTTTCTAACGAACTTATTCAAGAATATCTATTGTTCCGATATCGTTGGGGGTTTCTTCATCTATTTGCGTTCCTTCCTCAGGCATATTGTCTGATGCCGCCGGTTCTACGTACTTATTTTCTGCGAATATATTTTTTATTTTCTCCCATTCAATCGTTTTTGGGAGGTTTTTTTTATCTTCTATGTTTTTGATGATAATTACAAAACGTTCGCTGTCAAAGTCAACCATTGCCACTGCCTGACGGAGCTGTTGCGCCTCCTGTGCTCCTGTTATCGCGTTTGTCACGGTGCTTGAGACGAAATAAACTGACCACGCAATAATTGAAATTACTAAAATAAGCGCAAATATATATAGATGTGCGAGATTTGTTAGAAAATGAATTTGCATTTTTTTTATGGACCGAAATTTCATATTATTTGTTTGGATTAAAAAATGCGCTTCCCACTACTGAGGTGGACGTTTCTCCCGTTTTAGTGTTTTTGGAGAGAATCCGTATGTCAGAAATAAGAAAGTAGTAGTCCATGCTTTCAAGATCAGCGATATATCGCATTGCTTGAATAAAATTTCCTTCCAGACGAATTTCTATTGGAAGACGCGTATCTTCATTCTTGTCTCCGGCTGTTTTTGTCAACGTCTGCTCTAAATTATGAGAGAGCGCAAGATTTTCCAGATGAGTGATGAAATTAAGTTCCTTCCCCGGTTCTATATATACCGCTTCTAATGTTTTTTGCTCATTTTTAGCTTCCTTGAAGTCCTGAAGCACCTTCCGGATCAACTGTCCCTGCCTGAATTTTTCTTCCAACTCCATCCTTTCCATCGTTATATCCGTTTTGATGGATTGAATTTCATTAACTGTGGGAATAATAATGAAGGCCGCTACAAGCATAAGCACCGCTCCTGAAGCGCTGGGAATGAGTATGAATTTTTTTTTCAAATCAATTTTCATTGTTTTTGGTAATTATGCCGACGTTAAACTTCAGAGCAAGAGAAAATCGTATCTCGTCCTTAGAAAAAAGCGTGTCAAAGGGAAGCGTAAACTCTTCAAAAAGTCCGCTTTCCCGTAAATTTTTTTGTAAACTCAAAACACTATCCCTGTCTTGCGCGAATATCTTCATTTCAAGAAGACCCCCGCTGTCAGCGTGAAGACTCTCAAGCGTTACCCCTTCGGGAATAATTTCTTGTATGCGGACAAGAAACCGTGACCATGGAACATATTCTTTTTGAATACTTTCTATAGATTTCATTTTTTTTGAAAATTGCTGGATTTCTCCCTGTGAAAATGAAAGGGGAGTGTCGTATCGTGAAATAAATTCTGTCAGGTGCCGTAAGAGTATTATTTTTCCGGAAAGCAGTATTATTGAAGATATGATTATCCCAAAAAGAATTAAAAATAAAATATTTTTTAAAGCGACGTAAAAGTTAAGCAGCGAAACTTCTTTTTTTTCTTTTTCCGGAAGGAGATTAATTGACATAATTATTCGTAAACCTTTATTGCTAACCCGATGGCGGTTGAGAACGACGTAATTTTATTTTTATCAATACTCGCCGGTTTTTCAACCCTCGCTATGTTCTGAAGCGAATCGCCGATTCTGACCGGCAACTTGAATCTTTCGTATAGTATCTTGTCTATATGTAAAAGCCGCGCTCCGCCGCCCGTGAGTATGATTTCTTTCAGCGTATTTTTTTTCTTATTCTGCTCCTGATAGAATGAAATAATGGTTTCTATTTTTTCCATTAGCTGGTTAATGTTGTTCGTAAGGATTGTTTTCAGGGCGCCGGAGCACTTTTCCGGGTCCAGTCCGCAAAGGATTTTTGCCTTTTCCGCCTGTTTCGCGTCCAGGTTTAATTTATTGGATATTTTTTTTGTAATATCGTTGCCGGAAATCGGAAGGCTCATTGTCAGCACGGGAATGTTGTTTTCGTGCAGTATTAAGCTTGTTCTGGTTGCGCCAAGGTCAATTATAATCCCGTCGTTCCTCGCGTGTTCCTGCCTGTCCCTGTTTTTCGGCAGAATGGATGCTATTATGGGAACCGCTTCAATCTGCAAGCTTTTGGGTATGAGCGAGGCGTTTTTAATGACAGAAACATAGCTTTCAACCGTTTTTATGGGCGCAACGCCCGCAAGTACGGTGTTGGTTTTTTCTGCGGAAAATCCCCCAACAATTTCCCAGTCAAAATATATCTCTTCTATGGGGTATGGTATGTGTTTTGTGAGCTCTTTCGCCAAGAGAGAGGGGATTTCGTCTTCATCGGAACACCTGATATGAAGCACCTTGATGAAGGTTTTGGTTTCAGGAAGCGCCGTTATCAGTTGCGTTGAAGCAATTTTTTTCCCCTTGGCTGTTTTTACGCATTTGTGTATGGCCGCGCTTACGATATCCGGCTTTTTTATTTCTCCGTCAACAATCGCGCCGTCCGGAAGGGCGGTTTCGTTTGAAGCGGTAATAATAAGCTTTCCGTATTTTTTTTCAGCATGGACAAGGCGCAGCGCGTAATCGCTGATATCCAGTCCGAAAGGGCTTTTTTCTGAAATTATAAACATACTTAGTAGCTTTCTCCTTCAAGTATTTCTTCCCAAGAGATAAACGTATATTCGCCGGATGATGGGAATGACGGCGGCGGGGAATAGGTGAGATTTGCGTCAAAGGTGATGTTCCTGTTATTGTACCCGGAGCAATACACGCCTTCACATCCCCACGAGAATCCATAGCGATTAGCGGTTCCTATGGAGCCGTATACGGTTATGGCGTCTCTTTTGTAATAGGTGGTGCTGCAATCCGAAGGATAGTAGAATCTCCCGACCCTGCCCTTTTGTGCGAGCAGTGCGGCATTTATTTCAAGATCATCTTCGCTGTAGAGTCCGATATTAATATTGTTTTGGGCGATGAGACCAAGAGCCGAAGTGCCGTCTTTCGCGGAATAAAGAATATCGTTATTTATCCATATATCAGCATTTTCGCTTGCGAGCGGTTCTTTTGCCGCAACAACGGTAATAAAATTTGCATTCAGCACACCATCTACCCATGCGTTGTCTTCAACAAATATTATACCATTATTCGGCAAGCTGGTGATAGTCCAATTATCTTGATACTGGGTGATGTCTCCGCGGGGCGCGGAATACCACGCGCCGTTCCACCATGTACACGAGCCGGTTGACCTGACCTTTCGGTATTGCAGTTGTCCGTTGCCGAGAAATTGTATGTGCCATCCTTGGCGGTTTGATTTTTTTAATAATAGGCCGTTGGCGTCCGCATCCGCTTGCATTTGTGAGAGGTCTGCAGAAATGGAATCAAAGTCAACGTTTGGCACGGGGTATTTCCTCCCTGCGGTAAAAACGTCCAGTCGTTCCGTAGTCGTAGCGGGGGGTTCGGGATCTGCCGGATCAAGACATGTATGGACACCCCATGAATTCCCCGTACACGCATCGGAATCCGTGTCTTCGTATGTTTCAAGGGCGCTTGTTACTTCGTTATAAGCAACGCCGTCAAAACGTATTCCTCCGTTAGAGTGGAGGGAACCATGCACCTCCGTACCCGCGCCGAATCGTATATTTGAGTTTGAAACCACGCTGAATTGAGCCCACGACGCCCGTCCATAGCGTACGGCTATATTTCGCGTAATATCCGGCTCTTGAAGCGTCCAGCCCGTAGATTTTATTTTTACTATGCTTGAACCGGTGGGCGGGGGAGTAATGTGCAATTCAAAACGGCCTATGATGTTTCCCGACGGGTCTTCATAATCATGAGTGAACGGACCGCAGGTATACGGCGGGTTGGGATCGCACCCCATGCCCCCGGTGCCATCCGAGTAATCGTCGGGAAAATTATCCAGGTGCCATTTGTAATAGTTGGCTCCGGCTTCTGCTATTTCCAGGGCATGTAATCGCGCTATTCTTACAAAGGATAGTTTTTTTTGCTGTGCGATTATGCCCAAGAGACCGCCTGCCATGACAATAAATAGCGATGTAAAAACCAAAGTTGATATAAGAAGGCTTCCTTCCTCGGGCTTTGTTTGGTTTATTTTTTGCATCAGAGGTTGTCTTTAATATTTCGCAAATTAACGAAAACGTCCAGCACGAAATCATCAGGAGCTTTTGAGGGATCAATATTAATTTCCAGATACAGCTGAATAAGCTTGATGTCGCTGATGTTTGTCGGAAGCGAAAGGGGATTGTTGGCGGTGTCTGACGGATAGTCGCCATTGTAATAATAAAATATTGGGGTTGTGCTGTTTCGTACGAATCCTGCAACGGTTGATGTTGAAGTATTTGATGAAAGGTATTCGGGCACGCCGCCGGCAGTGGGTTTGGTAACCTCTTTCATAAGGTTGGTATTCTCAAGATAATATCGCACTTTTTCCACCTGGTTGTCAGAGTCAATATCGCTGTAGAAGACAAAGCTTTGGCTTTGCGCGTCGGCAATGGGATAATCTCCGTTTTCGGCAAATGACGCCTCGCGGATCTCTTTTACCATGCTTTCAATGCCCTTTTTTCCAAAATTAATGGCGTCGTGCTGTTCAATCATGAAGCGGTTGAGGTTGTAGGTACGAACGAAATACATTGTCATTATGGTGATTATCGCAAGAAAGATGGCGATTACTACCATCATTTCAATAATAGTAAATCCCGGACTGTTTTTCTTGTTTCGCAAGCGCCTCATACGCTATTCAAGGTTAAGGATAATCTCCACTGTCTCATTCGGATCTATATGAACCGGCTGATCGGGCTCAGTAACGAGTATATTGTAGCCGTTTGTCGTTATGGTGTAATTGCCCCATTCAATGCCCAATATGTTCAGAATGCCTTCGCTGTCGGTAAAATAACTGCCTTGAAATTTATACAATACCGGATTGTTTCCAATCTGCTTATCAATAGTAATTGTGACGGGCACGTTTGCGACCGGCGTGATGGTTTCGGGGTCCATTCCGTAAACTCCCGCGCGAACATCATAATCGCTCGCGGCGTTATCCTGCCAAACAACCGTCAGATAGCCGTCTGAATTTATATATATGTCCGGATTTTCCTGCTCTCCCGCTGTAGAAATATTGATTCTCGTATCATGTTCAATAAGAATGTTTCCGTCAGGATCTATTTTTTGCATGTAAATATCATTATCGCCGTTTCTATTGTCCTGCCAGACAATGTATAAATCGTGGCTGAAATCCTCAACAATTACCGGATTTTCCTGAATGCTGTCAGATCCGCCGATATTGACACGGAGGTCGTTGACCCAAATTTTCTGTCCGTCTAAATTAAATTTTTGCGCATAAATGTCAAAATTTCCATTTCTGTCATCCTGCCAGACGGCGTATATGTGCGCCGGGCTCGTGCTTGATATGATAAAGCTCGGACTTTTTTGGTCGGTTCCGCTTCCGGAAGAGTTTATTTTTGTATCTCCCGCCCAAAGCTGCAGGCCGGTGCTGTCCATTTTTTGAGCGAAGATGTCATTATCTCCGTCTCTGTTATCCGCCCACAAGAAATATATGTTGTCCATTTCGTCCAGAGCTATGCGCGGAAAATATGTTGAAGTCCCATCACCGGGCGCGCTCACGGCATTCACCTGTTTTTCGGGAGTCCACTGTTGAATGCCGTTTTGATCAAATTTTTGTACAAACATATCAATATTTCCCGAACGGTTGTCCAGCCATGTGATGTATGAATAGGTGCTTGAGGAATGAAAAAATATTTGCGGGAATGTCTGGTCGTGCGGGTCAGCCGCAGTGTTTACTTTTTTTGTACCGCCCCAGACAGAAATCGGGGACATATCAAATTTTTCAAAATATATTTCTTGGTTTCCGTTGCTGTCGTCGTTCCATGTGACATACGTATTGCAATTTGCATCCACGGCAACATCCGGATTATTTTGATTGTTGGATGTGGTGACATTGAGATCCGGATCCCATTGCTTCACTCTGTTTGTATCATACATTTGCGCGAATATTCTCGGGTTGTTGTTCTGGCGTAGGTCGCGCCACGTGAATATATAGTTTCCATTTCCACAGACCGTCATGGAGGGGTTGTCCTGATCAAATGCGGTGGTATCGGAATTAATGGTCCATTCCGAGGGAACCGCCTGTCGAATAGTTTTTATAACGGCGTTTGAAAGTAAATCAATAGAAAATCCGATTTCGGTCAGTTCTCCCGAAATAACAGACGCATTGGGTTTTGTCGGTTCCGGATTTCCCTCCGCGTCGGTACACGAGGAGCCGGAGGCATCAATGGAGCACGTCCTGTCGGTGGAATAACCCTCTTTTGTCGTTACTATCTGATAGGCGTTTAGCCCTGCCGGAGCGCCGGGGAAAATAAGCCGTCCCTGGTCGTTTGTTTGAGAATCTATGTCAATAGTCGTCGTTCCTATGGCGGCATTAATATATACCTCTGCCTGCGGAACCGGATTGCCGTTCGCGTCAAATACGAGAATTGAAAGCGTTCCCGTTCCGGTTTCATCCTGGTTTCTTCTCGGAGCAATATTCGTTATGCCGATAACGCTCAGCGTTTCAGAGTATCCCTCCCACGAAACCTCTATTTTTATTTTTTTATAATCAGTGCCGGAAAGTTCTGACGGATCAACCCCGAGTATTCCATCAGCAGGGTCGTCTATATAAATAATTTGCGTTTTTACTGTGAAGCTTGATCCGTTGTAGTTTATTGTTTCCTCTTGCGGCAATGCGCCCGGAGGTATGCCGCCAACAGTTCCCACGTCGTTATACGGCAGGTTTTTGATAATCTCTATTTTTTGCTCTGTGAGCGTAATCGCCTGCGTGCGAAGGCGATTTTCGTTTAAAAGGCGCAACGCATATCCAAACATGGACATTATCGTGACGACGATAATGGATATGATAACAATTGAGATTGCCACTTCTATAAGGGTGAATCCCGTGTTCTGGAACTCGGAAAAAAAGTTTTTTTGTTTTGTTTTCATTTTTTATATCTGTTGGCTCAGGGAATACATCGGCATGATAATAGCGATTGCCATGGCTCCAACGCCAACCCCGAGCAATAATATTAGGATCGGTTCAATGATGGACGGAAGATTTTTCATTATTTGATCCACATCATCTTCAAAAAATACCGCTGACTGTTCAAGTATGTCGTCCATGGAGCCGGTTTCTTCTCCGACCGATACCATTTGCAGTATGATGGGAGGGAAGAGCTTTGGATAAGGCGACAAGGAGTCATGCACCGTCTGTCCCTTTTTTATTTTTTCCTTTGCCTCCACGAGCGCGCTTTGGTAACGGACATTGCCGAGGACTTTTGACGTTATTTCAAATGTTCTCACAATAGAAATGTCGGTTTTTAAAAGTGAGCTGAAAGTCCGGCAAAAACGCGCAATATTTATTTTCTTTATAATACCTCCTATTATCGGAAGCGAAAGGAGCAGGGTGTGGAACGCGTGCTTTCCCGTCTTGCGTGTAATGGCCCAAAAAAACATTGATACGAGAACAATGCCCCCTATGAGTAAAAATATTCCGTATTGTGTTGAAAATTTAGATATATTAATAAGGGCACGGGTGGCAAACGGCAGATTTGCTCCAAGATCCTCAAACACGGTGATAAGGTTTGGAATGATGTAAACAACCACCATAATTCCCACGCCAAGCATGGCTGTCAGTATGATGCTTGGATATATCATGGCTCCGCGAACCTTGGTGACAATAGCATGGTCTTTTTTCATTTGCACAAAGAGCTGTTTGAGCACCTCCTCAAGTTTTCCGGACGACTCTCCTGATCGTATCATGTTTATAAAAAGCTCGCCGAATACTTTTTCATACACCATAAGCCCATCGGAGAGCTGATTTCCTCTTTCAACCGTTTCTTTTAAAGAAAGGAGTATTTTTTTGAATTTTTTGTTTTTTGTCTGTTCTGAAAGGGTTTTGAGGCCTGCTGAAAGAGAAACACCTGTCTGGGTCATAATCCCCAGCTGTTGAACGAAAAATATTTTTTCTTTTGCGGGGATGGAAATAAAACGGGTAAAGAATCCGAACTGCGATTTTTTCTTTTCTGTTTTTTTGTTTTCCGTCGCCGTATCCCGCGTTTTATTTTCCTCAGGACTCGGAAGGCCTGTTTTTTTCCTGAGCTGGTCTTGTATTGTTATGGCCATAGTTATTCTTTGGTGACTCGTAGCACTTCTTCAATAGAAGTAATGCCGTTTTTCGCCTTGATAAATCCGTCTTCAAGCATAGTGAGCATGTTTTCCTCTTCT
>Ga0066639_10004216_pt1 | contig 12312 bp, 19 predicted proteins | sample CryGeyCG2114_010_2_FD_59504 | JGI IMG/M metagenome (GOLD analysis project Ga0066639, IMG submission 59504) | Groundwater microbial communities from aquifer - Crystal Geyser CG10_big_fil_rev_8/21/14_0.10 | ecosystem: Environmental > Aquatic > Deep subsurface > Groundwater | place: USA: Utah...
AAAAAATCAAAGAAAGCAATAGTTGAAGCGCAGTTCAACTGGATATTTGTCATAATCGCAGGAGCAGTCATTCTATTATTCTTCTTCAGCGTAATAAAACAGCAAAGGGATGTTTCAGAAGTAAAAACAACAGGAGTTATCAAATCAGACCTAAGAGCAGTTCTTGCAGGATCAAAAGTTTCAACAGACACAACAACAGTTATAGAGATTTCAGGATTAGAGATAAATTATGACTGCATAGAAGGATATAAAATAGGAAAACTGTCTGGGATTAAACAGAGCACAAGTTTTTCCCCTGATCTAATAAAAGGATACAGCCTCATAGGCTCAGCAAAAGACTGGAGCATGCCGTTTAGAGTAACAAACTTTGTTTACCTCACAAGCCCTGAAATAAAATATATAATCATAGATGATGATCCATCAGACAAAAACAGCCTTGCAAACCAGCTTAATACCACCCTTCCTGAAAGGGAGATTGGAGAAGGGGATAAAAGAAAGATTATGATAGACAAAAGCTTAATAGACAATGACAATCTTTTAGAAGATATCAAAAACAGCTATAAAGTAAGGTTCATCTTCTTTGATAATGTTGACGCTTCAGTAATCAGCAAAGTAAAAGGGATTCAGGCAAAAGAGATTACTGCCCTTGTAATAAGAAATACGGACAGCCTCATAGAGGATGAATCTGTAAGCTATGGCGACATTGATTTTTACAGGGCAAATGGAAATGTTTGGCAGCAGCAGGGCTCTTCTAAATTCATTGGAACAGCCTCCCTGCTCGGAGCAGTTTTCACAGAAGATATTGACACATACAACTGTAACATGGAAAGGGCATTCATGGAACTGGAAATAATAAGCAGAATCTATTTAGGAAGAACAGATGAGCTCTATACATTCTACACAGGAGCTAATGATATTTGTGAAGTAAGGCTTGAAGATTCAAAAGAAATTATTTATGATATCCAAACAGCAGCTGTAAACCTAAAATCTAATTTTCCAGCTGGCTCAAGTATCTCTGACTTAGCCTTGGATATAGCATCTTTAGCTGACAGCAATAAAGCCCTTCAAAGGCAGTCATGTGAGGACATCTACTGATGGTAAATAAAGCGCAGATGAGGATTGGAGAATCAATTATAATATTATTTATATTTATAATATTCATAGCTGTTGGATTCAGCTTTTATTCAAAAGTTAACAGAAGCAGTTTCCAGGCGCAATTTGATGAAAGCGCAACAATGCTTGCAATAGAAACAGCGCAGAAAGTCTCACTGCTTCCAGAGCTTCAGTGCTCTTCAGGAAACATAGAGGTAAAGAACTGCTTCGACATAATGAAAGTCAGCATACTTGCAGGCCTGCAGTCAGACACAGAAGTTGTAGAGCACTATTTTGATGTTTTTGGCCCGAGCACAATAACTATAAAAAGAATCTATCCTGAGTCAGAACCAGGAGAAGAATCATCATGGACAATATATAATCAGCCTCCCCAAACATTCACAAGAAGAATCCCAACTCAGATTCCAATTTTACTATACGACGCAAAAGAAAAATCATATTACTTCGGAGCTTTAGATGTGAGGTACTTTGTAGAAGGATGAAAAAGAAATCACAGATGGAGATTATGGGATTAGCGATAATAGTTATACTTCTTACCCTTGGATTATTGTTCTTCATCAAGGTTATCATAAGCAAAGAGCCAAGTACTTCTAAACAATCGTTTACACAAACAAAAACAGCCGCAAATATGGTAGATGTAATGGTAAAAACAACAACAAAAAACTGCCATGGAACTGAAATAAGGCAGCTTTTACAGGACTGCGCTGAGAATCACAATAATCCTAACAGCCTCATCCAATGCGAGAATGGGGAAACTTCCTGTAGATACGTCAATTCTACAATTGAATACCTTTTCAACCACACCTTAAGAGAAACAACTTGGGGAAACCAGAGTTTCTATTTTTCAGCATATACTGATGAGAACAATCCCATTTTAGAGCAAGGTAAAAGATGCCCTCCGGGCAGCCAGAAAGCAGAGCCTGTTTACATACCTACTCGCGCAGGCAACCTCCAGGTATGGTTATTCCTTTGCTAAATAGCAATATTTATATATGACTTATTCTATTTTTATAGTAATAATAAATAAGAGGTGTATAAATGCTATCAAAAAAAGCTCAGGGAATTTCTATCAATACAATCATAATAGCAGCTATTGCTCTGATTGTTCTTGTTGTTTTGGTGATGATATTCACAGGAAGGCTTGGTCTTTTCTCAAAAGGTGTAGAAGAAACAACAACATGTGATCAGGCATGTAAGGCAGCAGGATTTGATGGAAAAGCAGACAGGGAGCCTTCTGCAGACGGAACATGCAGAGATGATTCCAAGAATCTGATTGGGTACAAATGGTCAAGAGATTCAGAACTTCCATGTTGCTGTAAGGAAACAGCATAATTTTTTATTCTTTTTTTCCGAAAAACTTATATACATAGTTCTATAAGGCGCATATATGAAAAAAAGAGGAGAATTTAGCGGACCGTATTCTACAATAATCATGATAATACTCGCAGTAATTGCTGCAATAATTTTATTTTTGGTAATAAGAGGAGTTGGAAATGCATTTACACCTTAATAAAAAAGCAACAGCAAGGTTTATAGTATCTATAATTATCCTGACAGTAAGCCTGATCCTAATGTCTTTATTAATAACTCAATTTGTAAGCAAAGCAGAGGCAAAAACATCAGAAACAATATGCAGAGGCTCTGTTTTTGCAAGAGAAAAAAGCAGTGATACTGCAAAAGGAATAGTTGCAACCCCTTTGCTCTGCAAAACTCAAGATCTGCAGCTCCCTGAAGAGAAGGACGGCTCCAAACAGCAGGTAATGAAAGAAACAGCAGACTTAATGGCAAGATGCTGGTGGCAGTTTGGAGAAGGCCAGATAGCTGATGTATTTAAAGAAGGAAGTATTCTAAAAAACAGCTGCATGATATGCTACAGGGTAACAACAGGAAAAACAAAAAATTTCAAAGAAGAGATTTCTCAGGAAGAGTTTGTAAACTTCCTTGTCCAGACACCCTATATTGTAGGAAGTGAGTGGGATGATAAATGTAAGGCATTAGGAGGGTTCTGCGCAGAAAATGAAGGCCTTTGCAGTAAAGGAGACGGCTGGGAATCTGACAAAAAGAATATTATCTGCAATAAAAAATATGACTCAAAAGATGTCTGCTGTTATTCTGATTATTCCTGCCTAAACAACGGAGGAGTATGTGAAGATAAAAGTACTGACAGTGATTACGTGATGTACAACAAATGGGACTGCCCTGATGATAAAACATGCTACATCAAAGATGTTAATTACGTAACTTACGCAAGATATATCCAATCATACAAAGGAGTAGGAAATATAATAATGACAACACCAATAACACCAAATGAGATATATGCTATAAGCTTTGGCTCCCCTAACAGAGATTGCGGATGGTGCAAGTGGGCTGGAGCAAGTATTGGGGGAGCAGTAGGGCTAACAACAGGAGCTATTGTTACAGTTTATACACTTGGAGCAGGCTCAGTAGCTGTGCCTGCGCTTGTTGGAGCAGCAGCTACAGTTGGGGGGGGTATTGGAGGAACAATAGGCTGGTTTGTAGGAGACATTGGAGCAGACCAGGTTTCAAAATTATTCAACAGAGATAAAAACACAATCTACTTAACAACATTCAATCAGGCAATTGAAGATGACCGCTGTATAAGACTTACAGACGTAAAAGGTGAATAAATATGAACAAAAAAGCAGTTGAGTTTGCATTTTCAAAAATAGTCTGGTGGATAATACTCCTCGCTTTTCTTATAGTAGCAATTACAATAATAATGGCATGGCAGGGAAAAAGCATAGGAATATTAGACATATTCTTTAAAGGTATATAAAATGGAAATCAAAGCAATTGGAGAAATAGCGTTTTTGGTGCTTGTAACATTTGTGATATTATTTAGTATAGTCCTTCTCACACCTGAAAGCGTAACAACAAAAGTAAGAAACCTAGCAGACAATACAGTAGACAATATGTTCTCAACAATAAAAACAGACAAGGTCACGCCAGGAGAAGAAGCCCCAAAAGAAGTAAAAGACTTTCTCTTCAATTTAAAAGAATCATTCGAAAAAACAGGAGATAAATGCCTTGGAACTCATCCTGATTTTAAAGAACTCAAAGACTACTCAGTCCAAATAACTCAAAACGGAGAGAACATAGACCTTCTCCTCATGGACAAGAAAAATTTCATAAAATCTTTAACAGCAGAAAAAAAGAAGCTTTGCATTGTTGCAGGAGGGGCTGCAGCAGAGAACTTTAAGAAATATTATCTTGATAATGACCAAAGCTACATAGCAAAACCAAAATTCAGCAATATCGGAAAAGTGACAATAACAAAAGACAAAATAATAATCGGAACTGATAAATTTGATATTGAAGACCAAAACATTATATTCATAGACAAGGAAAATGTATGCTTCTTTCCAACCTACCCTAGAGGGTGGGGCTGGGGATGTGATGCAGATGAAGACGGAATGGATAATGACTGCATCCCTATAATTAAGCAAAAGGTAAGTAAATGCTCAGGAGGCTAAAGATGAATAAAAAAGCGGCAATTGAAATGGAAAAGGTAGTTGCAGCAGCGCTTGTTCTGCTTGTTTTAGTTGTTTTGATAATAACATTTTCAAGATTATATGGAAAGGAAACAAAAACAACAGAATCCCAGATAGACAAGCTGTCATCTGACTGCGACGGAGACGGAACACCTGATTTAGTTGATAAATGCCCTTATGATGAGGACAACGAGATAAAAGATAATAAATGCGTGGTAACCCAAAAACCCGCAGATTGCCCTTAAAAGATGAATAAAAAAGCAGATACTCTAAGCTATAGGGAATTAATACTCATAGTTGTATCTGTGATTGCTTTTATCTTCTTTGTTTCATGCGCTAAAAACATACTGACCCCTTTGTTCTTTAATCCTGATGAATCATATAATGATCTGATTGCATCCATAGGGGAAGTTGCAGACAACCCGGATTTAGAGCTAAAAGCAACTGTACTGAATATAGATGATAAATCTGCAGTCATTGGGTTCACAAAAGAAACAAGCCAAATTGAGATGGGTTTCTTCAGAAAAGGGGAGAGGGTTTTGTTTAGATACTTTATAAAAAAACCAAATGAGTGCAAGGATAATCCGTCTTGTATATGTTTATGTAAAGGAATGGGTAAAAGTGCTGAAGACACAACAGCAACTGCTGAAGGGGTAGCTTATAAAACAAAAGAAGTTATTTGTGAAGATATAACGTGCGCAGGTTTCGATTTCTCTATCCTAAAAGAATATGAAGAAAAATGTGAAAACAACAATGAAGTTTGTCTAGCCTCTAAAGGAGGATTTATAATCGAAAGAGGAGTAAGTGAAATCTTTGGTATAACTGGGTTAGGTAGGGAAAGCATAAGCGAAAGAACAGTCTACATAGAAAAAGACAAAGATAAAGGAATCATAGCAGTCTGCGAAGAAAAGCCATGCCTTCCAGAAACAATAAATAATATAAACCCTTAGTTCTATAAGCAGAATAATGAAAAAAAGAGGCCAGTTAACGTTCTGGATGATGATTAGTGTAGTTGGCGCAATTCTCGTAGCCTATGTTCTTGCGAATATTGCAGTTGAATGGGGAACAGGCAGTATCTTTGTCAAATCAAGGCTTGCAAGACAGGTTGCCCTTGAGATAAACTCATTATATGCTGTCCCAGGAAATTCTTACATAATTAATGAAAACCCTTACAATTTTTCAATAAGCCTAAAAGACAATGAAGTTCGTGTTTTTCAAGATAATGATATGATAGTCGGAACAGCCTCTTATTTATTCATAAAATCAGGAAATCAGAAAATAAACCTAAACTTGAGATATCCTGAATATATAGTAATATCAAAGATAAATGGAAAGATATTGCTAAGCGATAAAGTTGATGATTTTTTTAAGGACATAATAAAAGCGCAAAACTTCAAAGACAGCAAAATTCTTATTTTTGCTAATCCTCAGCTGGACATCAATGCCTATGAATTAGCAGAACTTATTGTAAGAGGCTACAATAAGATTTTCCAGGAGATTGATTATGGATATAAGCCAATGGATAGTTATGATGCAGTCCTAAGCATGCATTCAACAGCAGATGATTTTGCTTCAATATATGTGAACAAAAAATCGCCAAAATACGCAGAAAGTTTAGGCCTAGCAAAAATAATAGAAAAAGAGTTATCTAAATCATCAATTCAAACAGAACTAAACCAGATTGAACAGCTGGATGGAAATTTAAAAGAAGCATTGGATAATGACAAGCTCGCAGTTTACATCAAGATCCCTTCTTCATCAAAAAGGATTGAGATAGGAAAATCAATATATTCTGCATTAGAGGGATATTCAAAATGAGTATAAACAAAAGAGCAGAAGTCGGAAGCAAAATCATATTTTACATGGTTTTTGCATTCATCGCAACAGTCACAGCAGGGCTTTTGGTTTATATAATAACCTCAGAGATCGCAGGAATAAGCAAAATCCCTCCTGGCCTAGAAGAATATCTCTTAGTCAAGCGCTTTACTTACTCTAAAGATTGTTTTGTAGATGAATCAACTGGAATAATAAGCTGGGATAAGTTCACAGACATCACGCTTAGAGACTGCTATAACACAGATTCTAACTCAGTAAAAGCTTTCAGGCTCTCATTAAGCATCATTGACAGCAATGGAAAGATTACAGAGGAAATTGATTCAATAACAACAGAAAATTATGATGGATTTTTTACAAAAAAGATAGAAAAAGATATCGAAATACTAAAAGACAGCAAAACCTATGCTGGAAAACTGACTATCTATGTTGAAAATGAAAATAAATAAAAAAGCAGTAATGGAAGACCTGCTGCAGCTCGCAGCATGGCTTATAGTTATAGTTATAGTCTTCTTTATTTTCTTTGGGATAAAAACCTCAAAGGAAAAAGGCCTGGTTGACAAAACAGAAGCCTACAAAACATCAATCGAGGGAAACTATCTGCTTATAGATTTCCTTAATCAAAAGACATCAAATCCAGATGCAGATACAATCGCCAAGCTCATAGCATTATATTATGAAAAAAATGAAAAAGCCTTGCTTAATGATATAGATATCAATGCAAAAGAGTTCTTTTCAAAAAGTTTTATTGAAACAAAGGATACTACATGGAAACTTGAGATAAATGACGGCTCTGTTAAAAAAGAGATAAACACAAACCTGTTTGAGAAGATATCTGATTTCTTATTGCACATAACCAGCGAGTATCATGTTTCATCAATAGTCATCCCAAGCAAAACAGGAAACCCAATAACAATAAACCTTTACTTAATGGAATTTGACCCTAACTTAATATGAGAAAAAACAAAAAATCACAGGTATTAGTGTATGGCTTAATATTCGGCCTTTTGCTTGCAATAGCCACATTCTATATGGCATATTACTTAAAGATTCTTCCAAAGGATTATCTTGGCGAGAATTCATTGATAATCCTAAAAGCAGGCTCTGAAGCAGAGAAAACATCACTTTACATCAGGCTTTCTGCGCAATATGCATCAGAAGACTCAATAATCCAGCTTGCAGAAAAAGGAGGTTTTGACAGTGCAAAATGCGGAGAAAATAAGGGATATAATCTTATGAATAACGATCTAGGCTCATGCTTCCCAGACTACGAATCAAATTTAAAATCAATATTTGCCAGAAATCTAGACCTATACCTTTCAAAATACCCAAAGGATATACCTAGAGAATATGAAATTGAGTTAAAGGACAGCACTAAATTCAATGGGAAAGCAATATCTACTATAAATATAAAAGGAAAAAACCTCACATCAAAACAAGAACCCTTGATGGAGTACAAGATCATACCTTATTTTTCATCAGAAGTTGATTTTGACCTTAATATCTTTGAGGGAATTAAAACAAAAGCAGCTGCCCTCATATCCTTATGTGAAAAAGAAGCAGAACTAGAGAAATGCATAAGCCAGAACAGCAATTGGAATATTGTTGAAGTTGACAGCAGAACAGTAAATTTTGATATTGACAGCCAAAAGAAAGTCAATGGCCAGAAAATTGTAATAAAAATAGCATTATACTTCCCTGATTCAATATCGCCTTGATAGTCTGATTCTACTTCTTTACAACACAAAAATATATAAAACACCTAAATTCCACTATCCATTAGGTGGTAGAATGATTAAAATGCCTTATAATGAGATTATTGATAAAATATCTAAAGAAGCAAAAATTTCAGCTCAGGAAATTGAACTAAAGATTAATGAAAAATTAAAACAGCTTTCTGGATTGATTTCAAAAGAAGGGGCAGCCCATATTGTTGCTAATGAACTAGGGATAAAATTATTTGAGCAGGTTTCTGGAAAACTTCAGATAAAAAATATTCTTGCAGGAATGCGTGATGTTGAGACAGTAGGAAAAGTACAGCAAATATTTGAAGCCAGGAATTTTGTAACAAAGGACAATCGAGAAGGCAAGGTAGGCTCTTTAGTTCTTGCTGATGAATCTGGCTCAATAAGGATAGTTTGCTGGGGTGAACAAGCAGATAATCTTTCAAAAATAAAAGAAAATGATATTGTAAAAGTAATCTCAGGTTATGTCCGCGAAAATAATGGAAGAAAAGAAGTTCATCTAAATGACAGGGCAAAATTCATAATAAACCCTCCGGGAGAAACAGTAGGGGAAGTAAAAACTTATGAAAAAGCTAGCAGAAAGTCAATTAAAGAGCTTGGAGAAAATGATGATAATGTTGAACTCCTAGGAACAGTTGTACAGGTCTTTGAGCCTCGCTTTTTTGAAGTCTGCCCAGAGTGCAACAAAAGAGCAAGACCTTCAGAAGACGGTTTTGTCTGCGAAACCCACAACAAAGTAGATCCTCAATACTCTTATGTTTTAAACGCAGTTCTCGACGATGGAACAGAAACAATAAGAGCTGTTTTCTTCAGGCAGCAGGCCCTGAGGTTATTAGGAAAAACAGAGCAGGAAATGCTTGTTTACAAAGACAATCTTGAAGCATTCAATCAAGTCAAAACAGATATGCTTGGAGCTTTTGTAAAGATAATTGGAAGAACAACAAAAAACACAATGTTTGATAGACTAGAGTTCATGGCAAATCTTGTATTTACTGATGTTGATCCTAAGCAAGAGATTAAACAACTGCAAGAAGAAGTTAGTAAAGAAGAAACTGTTCAAGAACAGGTTTAAAAAAACTTTTTCAAAAAAATGAGGTTTTACACACATATTGCATTTTCTGTATTAATCTATTTAATAATCACAAAAACAGGCAGCTTTGCAATGGCCTCTCCTTACTGGTTCCTTGCAGTGATGCTTTTGTTTACAGCTTTGCCTGATATTGACACAATTGACTCAAAAATCAGCAGAGAGATTAAAATCTTATCACGGGTAATAACATTCTTAACAAAACATAGGGGAATGATGCATTCTTTATTCCCGCCGTTCATCCTGTTCTTTGTTATAAACACATTCAGCGCAGAGTTTGCATTTGCAGCAGCAATTGGCTATTTATCTCATCTTGCAGCAGACATGCTCACAAAGCAGGGAATAATGTTCCTTTATCCTTTCTCCAAAGCAAGGATCCACTGGTTCATCAGGACAGGGGGTTTGGTTGAGAAAGTGTTTTTTATCGCTGTCTTGTGCGGGATAACTTGGCTGCTGTTTTAATCGCTTTCTTTCTCTTCCATCCAATCAGAAACAGTATTCCCACAAAGAAAGCAGGCCCTGAAATCTGCACAGCCCAAGCAATCTTATACCATTCAAACTCAGACAGAGTCAACAACGCAATATAGAACAATCCAGCAGCTATGAACGCAACAGCTCCAACAATCTCCTGCTTCCATGCAATAGCAAGGACTATCGCTAATACAAAAACAGGAATATTGTGCATGAACAAGCCCAAAACAGTCCCCCAGAACCCATAATTTCCATCAAAGATGTCCAGCGAGAACATCGCAAGGAACAGCAGGAACGCAATAGACATAATCCTTGGCGCCCAGTAGATGAATTTGCTGACTTTCTTAGGCATAATCTCTTTCTAGAAGCTTGAGTATATAAGAATTGCGGGAAAAAGAGGTACCAAGCACACAAGAATACTTTGAAGACAGAAGGTTAAGATTAATCACAAGGTATTTCATTCCAAGTCCCAAGTGAATCTTTAAGATGAACCTCTCCTTCAAGGCCAGCATATTGATAACACGCAGTCCTAATCCCTGCACACTGTGTTACTGGAAATTTAGAGAGCACCATATGTTTTTTTAGGCCTATACAATCACATGTAATCATGCTTTCACCTGTACGGAAAAGTGGGTTGTCACATGTTGGAAAATTGATTAAGATTATTAATAAATAAACCAAGAATAAAAGAGATGCAAAGACAAGATATTTTCTTTGAGATTTGTAAGTGTAAAGGATAATCAAAACTAAATTGATGATAATAAAATTGAAAAACAATATTGGAACATTATAACTTTTATAAAATAAAGTTGATATATAAAGCATCAAAGAAAGGATAATAATCCCAAATGTGATTGCTGTCTTTTTCCAATTCATAAATCAATAGAAATTATGTGAGTATTTAAGGGTTTTGCTGAAATTAAGCTCCACACGCAACGCACCCCCCAAAACCCACTGGTCACTGGACATGTTGCGACAAACTATATAAACCACCCTCCCTTTTATACTAAATAGCCGCCCAAAAGGCAGCTACCTCGCTTCCTGGAGCATGGGAAACCATTGCTCATAATGAAGGGAAGTTTGAAACAAAACGGGATAACCAAGAGGTAAAAAACATGAAAAAAACAAACGAAAGTATGTCTGGCAACCAGCCAGAAAAGAGATTTTCTACAGGCGCAATCAGCGCAACTGTATGGAAAAACCAAGGCCAAAGCAAGACTGGCAGCAGTGTAGAGTTTAACACAATAACTCTGCAAAGGCGCTACCAGGACAAGGATGGCAAATGGCAGAGTACTAACAATATGAGAGTTAATGACCTGCCAAAGGCATCATTAGTTCTGCAAAAAGCCTATGAGTTTCTTGTCCTAAGAGACAATAACTCATCAAGCGATATTATTGAGGAGGAGGTTATTTAACCTCCTTTTTATTAAAAATAAAGGTGAAAAATATGAAAAAAACAAAAAAGGAGAGTGAAAAAATGCAAGAAACTGTACAAGAAGAATTAATGGAAGACGAAATAATAGTTGAAGTAAAAAAAGCAGCAAAATTAAGCGATCTGCCAGGAGTAGGTCCGGCAACTGTTGAAAAACTGGAAACAGTAGGCTACAGAGACTTAATGTCAATTGCAGTTGCAACACCTGGTGAGCTTATAGAAGTAACTGGAATGGCTCAGTCAGCTGCAAAAAAGATAATAGCAGCAGCAAGAACATCCCTAGAGATGGGTTTTGAGTCAGGAATAGATATTCTTAAGAAAAGAGAGCTTGTAATGAAGCTTACAACAGGCTCTGAAGCACTAGATCAACTAATGGGTGGGGGGTTTGAAACAGGAGCAATTACAGAATGCTTTGGTGAATTCGGCAGCGGAAAAACCCAAATAGGCCATGTTCTTGCAGTAAATATACAAAAACAAGACCCAAGTGCAACAGTTGTCTACATTGACACAGAAAACACATTCAGGCCAGAAAGAATAATAGAGTTAGCAAACGGCGCAGGTTTAAATCCAGAGAATGTTCTAAAGAACATCAAGATAGCCCGCGCTTATAACTCAGACCACCAGATGCTCTTAGCAGAAAAGGTGGATGACTTGATAAAACAAAACCATAATGTAAGGCTTGTTGTAGTTGATTCACTAACAGCCCACTTCAGAGCAGAATTTATCGGTCGTGGAACTTTAGCAGAAAGGCAGCAAAAGCTCAATCGCCATATGAGAGACCTTTCAAAGCTCTCATCTATAAATAACATCTGTGTTTATGTCACAAACCAGGTTATGTCAAAGCCAGATCAGTTCTTCGGAGACCCAACACAGGCAATTGGAGGACATATTGTAGCGCATGCATCTACATTTAGGATTTATCTGAGAAAAGGCAAGAAAGGCTCAAGAGTGGCTAAGCTAGTAGATTCTCCTAATTTGATAGAAGGCGAAGCAAACTTCTTTGTAGAAGGCAGAGGCCTTAAAGATTTTTAATTATTTTTTCTTTTCTTTTTTATGGGCTAATATGAAACCCTCTTATAAAATAGTAAGATATAAATAGTAGTTCCCGTCGATAAA
>Ga0066639_10004218_pt1 | contig 12311 bp, 9 predicted proteins | sample CryGeyCG2114_010_2_FD_59504 | JGI IMG/M metagenome (GOLD analysis project Ga0066639, IMG submission 59504) | Groundwater microbial communities from aquifer - Crystal Geyser CG10_big_fil_rev_8/21/14_0.10 | ecosystem: Environmental > Aquatic > Deep subsurface > Groundwater | place: USA: Utah...
TTCCAGTGGAACCTTGAATGTGGCGGGACTGACGTACCTGACAGATACCTTCGTTACGGGAACGCTCTCCGGTTCGCACCTGAAAGCTGATACGTCCTTGACATCTTCAGGGACGTTGAGTGTAGAGGGCATCACCTACCTCCAGAACAACACCTTCGTGCGCGGAACGATGTCGGGGTGGAACCTGGTGGCATCGACGACGTTCGAGGGAGCGGGATTGGAGGATTGCGACGATCCTGCGAACTCCAAGCTCCTGTGGGATGCCACGGAGAAGCGGTTCAGCTGCGGGACGGATCAGACGGTGGGTGCCGCCACGACGACGCTCCAGGAGGCATACAACAACGATACGGATGGGGACAATTCGGTCATTTGGCTCAGCACTGCCGATGATTCCATCCACTTCAAGAATCCTGCAACGGGAGGGACGAATTCAAGCGAGCTCTTCGTGCTCAATAACAGCGGAGCGAGCGTGACGGCATTCTTCATCGACCAGAACTCCACGGGAACGGGAGAGTTGATCGATTCGGAATCCACGGCACATCCGGGATTGGCGATCGATATGACGGATATTACGTACGGCGGCAATTCAACGCTGAACCCTCACATTCTCTTCGGATACAACGGGACGTTCGACGTGAATCTGTACCGCTCCGCGGCGAATGTGCTCAAGACCGATGATCAGTTCTTCATCAATCAGGATGCCAATGCCGTTGCTTTGGAGATCGATTCCGAGGCAACGGGAACCGACGTTATCAATCTGTCAGCTACGGCGCTCACTACAGGAACGGCGATTGACGTGGGCGACCTCAATGCGCTCACCACGGGCAAGGCGCTCAACATCGTGTCGGATTCCTCCGATGCGAGTGCCCGCACACTGGTACAGATAACGAATGATCACGCATCTGCATCGAATGCCATAGCCCTGGGTGTCCAGCAGGACTCTACGAGCAACGGCATCTTCATCGATCAAAACGGCAATGGAGTTGCCCTCAATATCGATACGGAGGCGACAACGGCCAACGGTGTCTACATTGGTGCAGATGCGCTGACCTCCGGTAAGGGGCTCTACGTATACTCGAACTCTGCGAGCAGCACCACACGCACGTTGGCGCAGTTCACCAACGACCATACGTCTGCAACAAGTACCACAGTCGTTGGTATCCAGCAGGATGCCAACGGCATTGGATTGAACCTGCTCAATGGAGGAACCAACAACGGCATCTTCCTGGATCAGAACGGCAATGGCATCGCGTTCAACATCGATTCGGAGGCGACAAGCCAGGACGTCATCAATCTGTCAGCAACGGCACTGCAGGACGGCATCGCTCTGGATATGAGCGACCTCAACGCACTCACCACGGGCAAGGCGCTCAACATCGTGTCGGATTCGACGAGTACGAGTACTCGTACGTTGGTGCAGATCACCAATGACAACACCCTTGCCATCGGTGCCACCGTGCTCTCGCTGCAACAGGATGCCGCACAGAAAGTGCTCTTCCTGGACCAGAACGGAAATGGAACGGGAGAACTGCTCGATTCCGAGTCAACAGGCCACCCCGGAGTGGCGATTGATATGGTGAGTATTGCTTACGATGGCGGCAGTGGCGCACTCAACCCGCATATTCTCTTTGGGTACGAAGGAACGTTCGATACGAATCTGTACCGTTGGGGTGCCAATATCCTCGCCACACAGGATCAAGTGCGCATTAAGGCAAAAGATGCGGATAACTGGGTCCCGCTCCTCATCGACTCGGAGGAGAGCACGGGCGGTAATGACCTTTTCCGCATCGTTTCGGACGTCAATACCGGCAAAGGGGCCACCGATGAAAATCTTATCTTCCGCGTGACCGCAGACGGACATGTGTACGCGGACGACGCTTATGCAGCCACCGGAGCAGACTATGCGGAATGGTTTGCGACCAAGAATACGGATCTCAAAGCAGGAGAACTCGTGTGCATCGATATCACCCGCTCAAACTCCGTGGAACGCTGCAGGGATGATGCCGATGCCAACGTGATGGGTATCGTCTCCACCAATCCAGCATTTGTGGGGAATTCCCTGGGCGGCGCAGAAAATCTCGGCTTGCCGATTCCCGGCTACGCGCTCGTGGGTCTTATCGGTCAGGTTCCGGCAAAAGTGGTAATCGAAGGCGGAACGGGATCTTCCATTCGCCCCGGTGATGCACTGACGCCGGCCTCGATCCCGGGCTACGCGCGCAGAGCGTTCCCCGGCGAGCCCACAGTCGGTGTCGCATTGGAGGATTTGGGCGGATCGCAGGGCGCGACGGGCGTCGTCAATGTCCTCATTTCGCGCCGCAACTCGTCGCTGACGGTGGATACCATCGAACAGCAAGTGCTGGAGACCGTTGCCGCCATGGAGTTAGAAGATGAGGTACAAATTCTGGTGAGCGATGCCGTGGATAGCCTGGACATTGGACGCATCGTCGATATGATCGCCACGTACACAGGAAGCACCATCCTCGGGAATTCCTCACTGGAGGACGTGCTTTCGGTGAGCGAGAACAGTGTCGTATCTCAGCAGACAATCCAGGCGCTTGCCGACCTCATCGTGGGCAGTAGCCTGAAGGTCGGCGGCTCTGCAACTGTAGGTGGTTCACTCTCTGTCAGCGGAACTGCAACTGCACGGATACTGACAGTCTACGAGCAGGCTACAGTGAGCGGATCGATGCTGGTGATGGATGATCTCTCCGTCCAAGGCGCGCTCATCACGCAGAACCTGCGCATTGATGGTGACGTAACCGTCGGCGGCCTGCTGCGCTCCACGGGACTCGCAGCGAGCGTGCTCGACGTCCAGACGCTCACTTCGCAGAGCGGTGCTACTATCCGCGGCAACCTGAGCGTGGAAGGCGACCTTACGGTCAACGGTAAGCCCATCACCGCTCAGGCGTTGCTCGATCTGGGAAGCGCGGAGAAGCTCGACCTCTCCGAGCTCACGGTTGAGAACGCGCTCTATGTATTGGGTGACGTGACTATCGAGGGCCTCGCACGCTTCCTTGGCAATGTGGAGGTGCAAGGCGAACTGATCGTGAACGCGAACCAGGCCGGATACGCCCTGATCCCGCAGACGGGCACCAGCGTCACCGTGCGCTTTAGTCCCGCATTCACCGCCGTGCCGGTGGTCAGCGCCTCGCCAAGCGTTCCCGTGATCTACGGCATCTCCCCGGCAACGGGCACTGGATTCCGGATCTCCATTGCCGTACCCGCCATGGAGGACATCGTCTTCTCCTGGCATGCACTTGCGACCAAGGCTCCAAAGACTACCAAAGGTGTTGGGGTGGGCGCGTTGACGATCGTAGAGTTCCCGGTGGACCGTTACGGCGTGCCGCTCTCCTCCAACGAAATCTGGAATGCATGCATCCGCCAGCAGGTCAGACTCGATGAAAACGGTCAGCCCTACAACTGCAGTCGGTACCACGACGATCATCACTGGCGTCATCCGGATATACCCATGGAGTTTACCTGGAACCCAGAGAGAGAACCGCGTCTGACTTTGCCCGCCGGATACCGCTCGCAGGTCGTGGAGGAAGTGCTCCCCACAGAGCCTGAGGTACCTGAAGAGGAGACCGAAGTGGCACCGGAGTCGCAGACCGCAACAGGCAGCACCGCGGAGGAGACTGCTGAGGAACCGATCACGGGATCGGGTGACACTGTGGAGCCAGAAACCGGATCGGGTGACGTGGTAGAACCACAAACCGGTACGGGCAGTACAACGGAACCTGAGGAGCCTGTAGCGGAGGAACCCACTGAACCTGAACCCGAAGAGGAACCTGAGGAAACAGCGGAAAGCTCCTCGTCCTCTTCCTCCTCGTCCTCAAGCAGCGTGAGCACCGATGGGACGGATGAACCCGCTGTTGAGCCGGAGCCGGAGATCACACCAGAACCTGAGCCCAGCACGCAGGAAACAGAGGCAGAAGAGGACAACACAGCTTCCTGACACGACATGACCTCCGTACTGTACGTGGTATAGAAGAGAATCGGGAAATTTTGCGTGAATACCCTGCGGGAACTGGCAATTCCTGCAAATGGTGCGTGATGCAACACGGCAATCCGGCGATGCCGATGCCAGCGGAGCCATGCCCGTAATACTATCTCATCGTCTGCCTTGACTCTCCCGTGTCCAGCGACGAGGATGGCGCACTATGGCTGACTGGCATTCCGTGAATCGTCTATCGGGAACGTGGTACATCGAGGACGAAGTGAACTTGCAATCGAGCGAATCCGATGTCTATGAGTTTTTCATCGGCGATGTACACATGCAGATCACCCGGGCGCAGATCAGACTCTACGATGCACTGCGGGAAATTCGCGGTCTCCTCTGGCCGCGGATCGAAGCCCTCATGGATCTTGGATGGGAACATGATGAAGCCGTTGCCGAGGCACGGCACACGTGTTGCGACCAGGAACATGTTTCCTATCTAGATGCCGCAGCGGAAATCGCACGCCTTCATGCTTCCCTGGAAAGCGCCGAGGAACAACGCAGGAGACTGCATGAGGGAGAGCAGAAAAGCACTCATTGACAACATCCCCATTCCAGACATCGTGTCACCTGCTCGTGTCATGCTGGTAGTGCGCGGGCAACAATGCGATCCATAGGTAAACGACACGATTGCGGAAGAGGAACGCGCCGCTCGAGAACGAGTCGCAGCAGAAACCGAGAGGATACTCCTCCCCTCGCGCAGGGCTCGGGGCGCGGACACCAGCACAAGATCCTCAAGAGAGGGCGGCAACGTTCGGGGTAAACGGGAGTATTCGTTTGCCACTTTCCCGGCTTTTGTTAGACTCCGCTGTCCTATGGATGAATCTCTAGAAAGAGCACGTGGTTCCCTGCCCTTGTCCCAACAACTCGCAAGAGGCGTCGTTTCCATAGAAGAAGCTGCACAACAGCTGATGGATGAGGTCTATGCAGGTCTGGGAATTTTTTGCCACATTCCCGACGGCTTCAAGCATTGCGAACTGGGCGTGGGTAGCAACATTGATCCCAAGACTCTTGGAGAAGAAGAACGACGCGCACTTCTGGATAATCCCCCAAGCGTCATTCTTAATCCGCACCAAGCTCACCTTGAAGCAATTGAGCTCTTCAAAATGATTCTGGAGGGGCACCCAAAGGTGTGCGAGAATGGAGATTGTTTGAGACCCACAATAGGAGCGTATTTATACGGACGTGCTGGTGCGGGCAAAACGCACATCATGGCAGCGTTCGGCCACCGCATAGAATCGGAACTGCAGACGCGCATCCATGAAGTTATGGAGAGATTCAAAGGGTACATACATGCATGCCTGCGGCAGTACGCGAGAGCGATAGACGGCGGGAATAAGGCCATCGACTTATCTGCAGGTGTTCAGCAATTGAGGGATCCCGAGGAAGTGCTGCAGAATGAACTCGAAAAAGCAAAGAAGATCCTCGTCGGCATGAAATACAGACCAACCGATATGCTGTACCTTGGATTTAGCGATCTGTGCGAAATATATGCAGCCCCAAACACCAGGAAAGAAACGATTGAAACAATAGAGAACGCTCCTATCGTTTTTTTGGATGATGTGCATAGCAAGGGGGATTCTAGCCGGCAACAACTCATCGATACCGTCATTGAAAATCGCTATGCGTCAGGACGGCACGGCACTTTTGTGACCACTAATCTTCCGGTTGATAGAATCGGGGACGATGATCATGCAGGACACTTGAGCAGCAGAGCAGCGGAAATGTTCGTTCCTCTTGATTTTACAGACTGTGATGATTGGAGAGAAACGGTGAAGCGCTTCAGGGTAATGGATATACAGGAAGAAATTCGAAGGCGTATCGCTCAGCACGGCACTGTATCGTAGTGATTGTGGCGCAGCGGGAATTCCGTAGAGAAATAGTGTTCCCACATGCCATACTGGTAGCCGCAATCCCCTATTCGTAATGCACATTCGCCCAGCCACCGACGGCGATCACATGGAACTCGCTCGGCTCATCCGTGTACTGCAGGGACACATCTGCTCTCTCGATCCTCTCAAGCGGCAAACCGAGGATGATGCATTCGATGCAAACGAATACATCCGTCTGCTCGTTGAACGTGTGAAACACGAAGAAGGAGTAATGCTTATCGCAGAAGATGAAGGTAAGCCCGTCGGCTTTGTTGCGGGCATCATCCAACGCGAGGAGGAGGATCCCCTGGAACGCCTGTCGGGAGCAGACGCTGTCACGGGCCGCGTGCTGGAACTCGTGGTGGAGAGCGCGCAGCGCGGCAAGAGCGTGGGGAGTGAACTCATGCTGGCGATGGAGCAGTACTTCCGCACGCACGGGTGCGAGCTCATCCGCGTCAACTGCTTCGCTCCCAATACGGGCGCACATGCGTTCTACCGGAAGCTTGGCTTTGGTGACCGCGCGGTGGACCTCTTGAAGATGCTGTAGCTCAAGCACTTCTATTCCCCTCCCTTGCTCCTGCGCGCTTTGCGCCGGTCGTTATCCGTGAGGAACTTTTTACGAAGCCGGATGCTCTTGGGCGTCACCTCGACAAGCTCATCATCCGCTATGTACTCCAGCGCCTGCTCTAAGGTCATGGGTTGCACCGGCGTGAGGAGAATCGCCTCGTCGGAACCCGATGCGCGCATGTTGCTGAGCTTCTTTTCTTTGGTGGGGTTCACCGTCATCTCGTCGCCCCTGGCGCTCTCGCCGATGATCATCCCCTCGTAGACCTTGGTCTGCGGCACGACAAAGAGCCGGGCGCGATCCTGCAGCCCCCACAGTGCAAAGGCTACGGCCTCGCCGTTCTCCATGGAAATCACGGAGCCGTGCATCCTGCCGGTGAGTTCCCCTTTATACGGTTCGTAGAGCAAAAAGGAGTGCGTGAGGATGCCCTCGCCGCGCGTCTCGATGATAAAGTCCCCGCGAAAACCCAAAAGTCCGCGGGTGGGCACCTTGTACTCGAACCGCGTGTGGCCTTCGTGCGTTTTCATGTCCAGCATCTCGCCTTTTCTGCGCGCAAGCATGTCGATGACCGTGCCGTTGAACTCCTCCGGGACATCGATGATGGCATGCTCGATCGGCTCGAGCTTTTTGTTGCCTTCCTTGCGCATGATCACCTGTGGCCGCGAGACCTGCAGCTCGAACCCCTCTCTGCGCATGGCTTCGATGAGCACCGAAAGATGGAGCTCTCCGCGGCCCGAGACCTTGTAGGAATCGGTGCCGGAGATCTCCTCCACATGCAGACCCACGTTCGTCTCCTTCTCTTTCTCCAGACGCGCCTTGATGTGGCGCGTGGTCACCAGTGTTCCTTCCTTCCCTGCGAAGGGGGAATTGTTCACCAAAAAGTTCATGGAGATTGTGGGCGGATCGATGGTGATTGCCGGCAGGAGCGGCGCTCCTTCGTCCGTGGTGATGGTTTCGCCGACGGTGATATCCGGAATACCGGCGATAGTCACGATGTCCCCCGCATCGGCCTCGCTCACTTCCGTGCGCCTGAGGCCCGCGGCGACGAAAACCTTGGTGACCTTCCCCGTGCGCACCGCTCCATCGTGCGTCTTGATAAAGACCTTATCACCCGGACGGGCAACCCCTTCGTACACGCGCCCGATGGCCAGCCTCCCCAGATAGTTATCGTACCCAAGACTGCTGGGCTGCATGCGAAAGGGCGCGGTGAGGTTCTGCTGCGCCACCGGAACGTGCTCCATGAGGAGCTCAAAGAGCGGCGTGAGATCCTTGGAATCCTCTTCCAGCTTGCGCTTGGCGATACCCTCGCGCGCAATGGTAAAGAGGTACGGGAAGTTGAGCTGCTCGTCTGTTGCCTTGAGCGCGACAAAGAGGTCGAAGACTTCATCCACGGCCCGCAAGGGTTCGGCGGCGGGCTTGTCGATCTTGTTGATGAGCACGATGGGTTTTAGCCCCAGCTCCAGCGACTTTTTGAGTACGAACTTCGTCTGCGGCATGGGACCCTCCTGCGCATCCACCAGCAAGAGCACGCTATCTACCGTGCGCAGGATGCGCTCCACTTCGGACCCGAAGTCCGCGTGCCCGGGGGTATCCACAATGTTGATCTTGCAGTCACCGTAGGTGATGGAGGTGTTCTTGGCGTAGATCGTGATACCGCGCTCGCGCTCCTGTACGTTGGTATCCATCAGGAGTTCCCCCACTTCCTCGTAGCTCTCAAATGCGCCGCCCTGCTTAAGCAGTGCATCCACCAGCGTGGTCTTGCCGTGGTCAACGTGAGCAATAATGGCAATGTTGCGGATACTCATAGGGAAGACTGCTGGGGAAAGATTTCCCTCTAAAGCCGACGTACTCTAGAGATATTCTGCTGCTTTGGGAATGCGCTATGGTCACATTCTTGTGTTGGCTGAACGTATAGGTCTGACCCTGACCAGAGCAAATTTTCGGGGTCCGTTCGGAGTTTTGAAAAGGGTACTTTTGAGGTAGGAGGGTAAGCTGGCCATATTGTGTGCTAGAATTCATCTATGAAATTGTTGCATGAAGGATTGTTCCAGACTGGCGTGGGAGCTTTGGGTAGCGCCTTAGGAACTGGATTAGTTGCGATTTTATTGGTGACAATTTTTAAGGTTCCTTCTTTTGGACTGGACTTGGATTTCATTCCAGTGAAAATTACCTCTCAGGGGACAAGCCTGCCTGTTTTGGATATATCCATAATTAACAAAAAATGGTGGTTGGGTTTTCAATCGAATGAAGTATTGTTTGGACTCTTTTTACCAGAAGACTTTGTCGAAAATAAGGAGTTTTCTCTATTAACTGGGGATGGTCTGACTAAGTGGGAAAGGGATTGGAGAGGAGCAAATAGAATTGATATAGACGGCGAAAAATATGTTTTAAGCAGGCAGATAATTTCACTGCCAGTGTACCCAGACTCTGTAACACATTTTCTTAGAGTAACTGGTGATTTTTTTCATGATCAAAACATTAGGATTTATTACTATTTTGAAACACCCCTTGGAAAATATCCTTGGAATCTAAGGCAAGGCCAGCGTGTAGAATCAGCACAGAATCACAAACTCCCATTTTCTGAAGTTACAATTAAATAGAGGCATTCGGGTCTATTTATACGAGCAGCTAATGGCTGGGGCAATTACATTGCCACCAAAAGAGAGTTGCGGCCTTTCAACTGCGATTCACCCCTCTTTTTTCTTATCGTGCAAACTTCTAGATTGAACTGTTTGTATGATTTCAATGGGCTCCGTATCTGCGGTGAAGTGTTCCCCTCCCACAAGGGAACCGATTCTTTGTACAACCGACTCGTATTCTTCCTTCCAGCTAGTATCCAAATGCTCTGACTGTCTGATTGGCGGCTTACCGCAAAGCTGGGCCACGGACGAAATCAAATCATCATTGGACGCACCTTGGCTCAAGGCAACACCACAGCTATCAAAAATATTGAGTATACCTTCCCGTAAAGCCACTATCTTCCGTCGACATGCTTCTTCCTCAGCACGTACAGAGTTCACCTCTTCGACTTGTACATCATGTTCTAAGATGGCTGCTGACATACGTTTATTGTAATGGAAATGGATACAATGTACACGAAATGATCATTTTAGCGGATAGCGTCAGGAAGGTCTTGTATTGAAGCCAGTACAATATCCGCATCTGAAAAGTCACAATCTTGCGTCCATGCATTGGGTATTGCCACCACGGTACCAATCTTCGCTCTTTTGGCCGCCATGATTCCCTTCGGGGCATCTTCTACTACCACGGCGTTTTTTGCACGGACGCTTGTCCTCTTCAGGCATTCTAGGAACACATCAGGCATCGGTTTCACTCTTGGAACTGATTCAAATCCTACAACGGCATCAAACAGCTTTCTCATATCCGATCGGTCAAGAAGCGCAAGGATGTTATCCTCTGTGTTGGAGGATCCAATGGCCGTTTTCCATTTACTGTCGATTAACGATGCAATCGTGTTTCTCATCTCATCGAAAATAGCGGATGCGGATTGCAAGAACATTTCCTTGCAGCGCAGATTCTTTATCCTGCGGATTGCTTCTGGATCCGCATCCAATTGATATCGTCTGACAATGTCGGGTAAATCGAGCCCTTCGACGATCCAAAGTCGCTTGTATTCCTCAGGAGTGAATGACAAGCCGGTATCCTTGAACGCAAGCTGGTTAGCCTCATAATTGATCTGCTCGCTGTCATACACGACTCCGTCGAAGTCGAAAATGACACATTTGTTTTTTGCTTTCATAGGGCTTGGACGTGTAGAAAGTGTGTGCCATTCTTTTTTTCCACAGCGAGTGCCAAGCGATTGAATTTCATACTTGCCATATCTTTGTAGATTTTTTGCACAGAGTCCATTTCCTCCTCTGTGAGATCCCTGACTGGATAGAAAAGGGAAAGATGCGGGATAAAATCGAAGGAATCGGCGTGGACATGCTTAAATTTGCTGAAGAGATCATCATGCAAACGGAGGATTGCCTCCGAGGAAACGGGAAGATAGTAGACAAAATCCCGTCCGTTTTTTTGGAAACATCGTACGCTCTGTGTACTTGCAACAATCGAGCCTTTGTTTGCCCAGCCCGCACGCTGGATCCAGCCAATTGCATCAGCATTGTTCTTCGAAGTGGATTCGGGGAAAAAGTACAACGTGATATGCAGGGGCAGCTTGATGTATGGGAATGCATGGATCGAAAACAGCGCATCAAATGTTCGATGCAGCCGGGCTGCATCTTCCTCGCTTGGCAGGAGACAAATAAACGTACTTTCCACAAAGTTATGGGGAATGCGTAAGGAAATCGTGCAGAACTCTTTCTGCAGTTTTCAGCGCCTCGCAGACCTCTCGCACTGTCACGGTTCCTCCATACCATCGATTGAGCACATCCAGGATCTCGACGGTTGCATAGTCCGTCGTGAGAGCAAGAAGCTGGGATCTGTTCAAAGGATATTTCCCCGTTTTGAGGAGAGACAACACGCGGAGAAAGCAATCATCAACTCTCTTCAGACAAACGTGCGCTCTCGCCACAAGCTGATCTTGATCGGCAGTTTTATCCAGAAACTCGAATAGAAGAGGGCGAATGGTATTGTTGATTTGTACGGCATACGACAGTGCCGTCTGATGTAGAGCTGATCGTCCGGGTGGGAGACCCAGATCAAATTCCCCCATTACTGTACGCGAAATAAAGAACTGTAGACGTGCTGGTTCGGGATATGATCTATACTCGACTCCCGTCAGAAAGAGAAAATTGCATTTAGGATGTTGGACTTTCAACTCGGAAATCCCCTCTAATACATCATCCGTCTCTTGTTCAAAAATAAGAATGTAATCAAAATCACTTTCATGCAGGGAACCGTCTCCCCGCATATTGGAGCCCTGGAATAGTACGGACTGAATATTGTCGCCAAATTTCTCTAAGCAGGATTGCTTGATTTTCTCGCACAAATCCAGTGTTTCTTGAGGAAGCAATACTTCGGCTGCAAACAGATCAGGATACGATAAAGGCAACCTCTCACTTGTTGGAACTACATCAACAATGGTCCTTTTGTCCAAATCATCAAAGACATGGCCGAGTTTCTGTTGCTTTGTGCGAAAAAGCAATAGCCGATCACGAATGGCAGAATGAATAACGAGCGGAATTCTTTCATCAACATTGATGCCCGAATCGTTCAATCCCTGCACCTTATTGGTGTTATTAGTGAGCAGTCGGACGCTCTTCACTCCCAATTCATTCAACATCTCTGCGGCAATTTCGTAGCTTCGTAAATCCGGTTCGAATCCAAGTTGTATATTCGCTTCAGCAGTGTCCATTCCTTGATCTTGCAACCTGTAGGCATGTAACTTATTTGCTAAGCCAATACCCCTTCCTTCTTGTCGCAGATACAGAAGGATTCCTTGATTTTCCTTCCGAATTATTCTCATTGCCTCGTGCAATTGATCCTGGCAGTCGCAACGCTGACAACCGAATACGTCACCTGTACAACACTCTGAATGCACTCTTGTAAGAACCCCAACTTTTTCTCGTATATCCCCTATGACCAGCGCCAAGTGCTCCTTTACGTTGCCGCCTTCGATTTTTTCTTCAAACAGATACAGCTGATACACACCCAGAGGCGTGGGCATTTCTACGTCGACGATCTTTTTCAGAGATGGACTCGACATAGCTATATCGTACCGATTCTCGGCCGTTGTGGAAATATATGATTTTTGTGGTATATTTGCATATAGACCGAAAGGGACACTACACGGAAAAAAGCTCCTAGACGCATCGAGTTTTTAGCATCCTTAAGCCAAGACAGTCGGGTGCCCATGTTGGCTGGGGAGGAGGGATTCGAACCCCCGAATGCCTGCTCCAGAGGCAGGTGCCTTACC
>Ga0066639_10004222_pt1 | contig 12302 bp, 15 predicted proteins | sample CryGeyCG2114_010_2_FD_59504 | JGI IMG/M metagenome (GOLD analysis project Ga0066639, IMG submission 59504) | Groundwater microbial communities from aquifer - Crystal Geyser CG10_big_fil_rev_8/21/14_0.10 | ecosystem: Environmental > Aquatic > Deep subsurface > Groundwater | place: USA: Utah...
CTTATATCGTGCCTGCAGGAATCTCTTAGGGCGCGGTACTCGGTTTTGCTTAGAACTCTAGGTGGTTTGGTTTCATATTTAGGATGAGAGATTGGCATGGATGGGTTTTGAGAGATGATGTTGTTATTTTGGAGGAAGCGGTAGAATGTTTTAATGGAGTTGATTTTTCTAGAGATAGTTTTTGGGGTATAGTTAGCGTCATGGAGAGATTTGATGAATTTTTCAAGAGTTTTTGTATCAGCAGTTTTTATGTCTTGGACGTTGTTTGTCAAAAGAAAGTCGATTAATTGGTTGATGTCTTTACCGTATGCTAAAATGGTAGAAGTTGTTCTATTTTTTGATTTAAGAAAATCAATAAATTTTTGATGATATTTTTTCAAATCGTCTTTCATAAAAAAGGAAACGCCTTTAATAAAGGCAGAACTTACCCTATAATATCATGGGAAAGGATGTTTGTCAATGAGTTTTTTTAAGAAAAAAAAACAATTATTTTTATATTTACTGATATTTTTGGGAGTGGTTTTGGTGATCAAGCTTTCTTTTTCTTCATTAAATTTGTTTAGAGTCGATGATAGGCTGAAGAAAGAAAGGGAGAGACTTTTAGTTTTGAAAAAAGAGAATATGGAATTGAAAAAAGAGCTTGAGGAGGTGAAAACAGAAAGGTATGTGGAGGAGGTGGCAAGAGATAAATTAGGAATGGGGAGAAAAGGAGAGACGATAGTAGTATTGCCGGAGATTGAGTATGAAGAAGTGGAGAGGAAAAGGGGAAGAAAGTTGGAAAATTGGGAAAAATGGTATCGAGTTTTTTTTAACTAACAAAGTAGCAGGGGTGGGATTTGAACCCACGACCTACGCCTTATGAAGACGCCGCTCTAACCGCTGAGCTACCCTGCCAGGTTTTTATTATTTTACCTTAATTGACTAGGGATGGCAAGATTTGTTATAATAAAGCCTACTTTGCGGGGTAGTGTAAAGTTGCACGTGGGGCCCATAATCCCACAGACCAGGTGCAATTCCTGGCTCCGCAACATAAAGTTAATAATTAAAACCGTTTGAGGTAGGAGAATGGGCCTATCGAGGTGGAAGGCGAAAGGGAAACTAAGTAGTCTTTCCCGGTTGAAGTCCGTTATCAAACTTCTGACCAGTGTTGGTTTTAAAGCTGGTCATTAAGGTCTTGGTAGCAATATTAAGACAAAACAAGGTGGTACCGTCGAAAGACCCTTGGAGATTTTTAGAAGTATTTCTAGAAGTCTATAAGGGTCTTTTTTGACTTTTGTAGTTATAAATTAATGATGGAAATAGAGAGAAGGGGATAAAGATGGCATGTGAAAGCAAATTTTTTAAGATGTAGGATGTGTAATGAAGTTTTGGGTTTTTATAGATATAGGTAAATATAGTTTGAGATTAATTATTAATAGGTTAAAATAGAAAAGAAGGAGGAATATGAAAAAAAGAGTATTTTCTGGGACAAGGGCAACAGGGCGGTTGCACCTTGGTAATTATTTTGGGGCAGTCAAAGGATATATTGAACTTTCTGAGAGTGGGGAGTATGAGTGTATTTTTATGGCAGTTGATCTGCATACGATCACAACTCCTTATGAGAGCAGAGAACTTTGTGAGTCGACGAGAAATATTATTATTGATTATCTTTCCTGTGGACTTGATCCTAAAAAAGCAGTTGTTACAGTTCAGTCGATGGTGCCTGAACATGCGTATTTGGCTTTTTTATTTTCATCGGTTATCTCTGTAGCTAGAATGAGACATTTGCCAACCTTTAAGGAAAAAGTGAAGCAGTATCCAGAAGGGGTGACGATGGCTCTTTTAAACTATCCTGTTTTGATGGCGGCAGATATATTGTCTTATAATGCCCAACTTGTTCCGGTTGGTGTTGATCAGGAGCCTCATCTGGAGGTGGCAAGAGAGATAGCAAAGAAAATGAATGGAATATATGGAACTAATTTTTGTCAGCCTAAGAGGTTTAAGACAAAAGGGGAGTATATTCCTTCTTTGACTGGGGAAGGGAAGATGAGTAAATCTGTTGCAGGAAGTTATATTAATTTAACGGATAGTGGTGAGCAGATAAGAAAGAAAATCAGGAAGGTGCCAACCGCGACAGTAGTAAGTGGAGAACCAGAAGGAGGAGTTAAGGCGCTTTTTGATATATTGAAGGTGTTAGATGGAGCTGAGTTTGAGAGGTTTATTAAAAGGTATAAGGAAGATGGGGAGTTTAGGTTTGTAGAATTAAAAGATAGAGTAAGTGAGGTAATAGATAAGGAGCTGAAGCCAATCAGGGAGAAAAGAGTGGAGCTTGAGGGTGATAGGAAGTATGTTGATAGAGTTATTGAAGAAGGGGTAGAAAAGGCAAGAGAGATAGCGGGAGGGATCGTTAAGGATACAAAAAAAAAGATGGGGTTTTTATAATGGGTCAGGAGATGCTTTTTTGGAGTGATTTTTTTTGGGTTTTAACGTAGATTTTTTATTTGAATAATAGTGGGATATATGATATATTTTGGCTGATGAGGAAAGCATTTGTAATTTTTGCTGCCTTTGTTATAGGATTTTTACTTACTGGTTGTGATCTGCCTGGAGGAAAACCAAAACCAGGAGCACTTCAGGTTAATAGTGTACCTACAGCGACGGTGTTTATTGATGGTAAGCATGTTGGGAGGACGCCCCATTATGATGATAATTTAGAGCCAGGAGAGTATATTGTAAAACTAATTAGTGAAGCAGAGGGAGTCAAGTCTTCGGTTTGGAGCGGTAAGGTTAAGATTACAAGTAACACACTAACACTTATCACCAGAGAGCTTTCTGATGATGAGGATAAGATAGCAGGTGAGGTGATGACTTTGGATCCTATAAGTAATAAAAAGGAGGCGCAGCTTGCTATTGTGACTAATATTGATGAGGTGACAGTCAAACTAAATGGGGAATTTAAGGGTAAAACGCCGCTTGTTTTGACTGGATTGACAGAGGGAAGTAGTGAGGCGGAGCTTGTATTGGATGGTTATGTTACTAGAAGAATTCAGTTTAAGCTGGCAAATGGATATAGATTGACTATAGATGCTGATTTGGCCAAAAGTGATGAGAAGGATATTAAAAAAGATGAAGGAAGTAAAGAAGGGGTTGTTGAGAAAGACAAAAATGTGAATGATGAAGAAAAGGTTAGCAGTAGCGCGGGTGAAGTTAATAATGGGGAGGTAGATGATGGTAAACTGTCTGTTGGAGATGAGGTTAAGATAGTAGAGACAGGAACGGGTTGGCTGAGGGTTAGGGCGGAAGCTTCTTTAAGTGCGAGCGAGTCAGCAAAGGTTGATGTTGGGGCGGAGTTTACAGTTATTGAGGTAGATGGAGATTGGGTTAGGATAGAGTATGAAGATGGAGAACAAGGTTGGGTGTTTGCAGATTATGTGGAGAAGATATAGATACTATAGGTAGTAGATGATGAAGATTGTTGTTATTATCCAGGTAAAGACGGTGGCGAGAAGGGGTTTGTCGGAAAGAAGAATTTTCTCTGGTGATTCACCCTCGTGCTTTTCGTAGATTAGTTGAAGATAGCGCATAAGACCAAAGATGACAAAAGGGATTGTGGCCATCATCAATTTTCTTTCGGTATAGGCTGGGGAGATGTATTCAAGAAGATAATATCTTTTTAGGTGAATAACAGGGGGTTTTTCTAAAAAAGTATAAAGGGCATAGGTGAGCCAGGTAGAGTTGGCGAACATAGCAGTGTAGACATCAAGAAGTTTTTCAGAGTAGGTGTTGAGTGTTTTTCTTGTTGTGACAGTATTTTGTTTTAAATTGCTTTTCATTAGAGTTAGCTCACCGCGGCGTTTGCCGATAGCGAGAAAAAGAGACAAGGAGATTACACATAAGGAGAGCCAGATGGATAGGTGGAAGCCAGTAGCAAATTCGCCAGCATAGACTCTTATTATATAGCAGGAGGCAATGGCAAGAATATCAACGACTGGTTTATGTTTTAGAAAGAAAGTATAAACAAGGTGGAGGAGGATAAAAAAGACACAGCCTAAGAATAGGGAGAAGGTTATTCTTAGAGAAAAGAAGAGGCCGAAAAAAATGAGGGTGATAGCGGTAAGAAGAGCAAAGGAGGTGGGGAGTGTTCCTTTGGCGATAGGACGGTTTTTTTTAAAAGGGTGAAGTTTATCTTTGGGGGCATCAAGAATATCATTTATTAGATAACTTCCTGAGGAGAGAGCGGAGAAGATGATAAAGGTTTTAAAAGAGATGATAAAAAAGTAGGGATTAAAAAGTTGGCCAGTAAAAAGAATTGGGGCGAAAACAGCTAGATTTTTTATCCACTGCTTTGGTCTTAAGGCTTTGATGAGTTCGAAAAATATGTTATCCATAAGTAGGCTCCGCCTAATAATATGGCAAATAAGACAAAAGTAAATAATTTTTGAGTGCTTTCCAAGTTTAAGGAAATCAAGCCAAGTATAGCAGAGACTCCCCAGTAAAACAAGGCAATTCTTCGTCTTCCCCAACCGGCATCTAGGAGGCGATGATGGAAGTGGCCTCTATCTCCCCAGAAAGGAGATTTTCCAGAGAGAACCCTTCTGATTATTGAATAGACGCCGTCAACAATTGGAATACCAAGGACCAAGAGGGCAGTACCAAGTTTTGCCGAGGTTAAAATGGCTAGAACAGCAAGGAAGAATCCGGCAAGAGAACCACCTGAGTAACCAGGCATTATTTTTTGAGGATAAAAATTAAAAGGTAGAAAGCCAAGGTAGGCACCAGCGATAATAGCAGATAAAGTGATGGGGATAAGTTGGGTTTGGTCGCCTAAGGAATAGAATTTGAAACTTAGAAGGCCGATAAAAATAGCGGCAATAGTAACAAAACCAGGAAGTTGGCCATCGACACCTTTACTCCAGTTGATCATATTCATACACCAGACAATCCAGATAAGAGCAACTGAATCGGCAAAAAGGTTAAATTGGAAGTTTATTAAGGGAATAGTTATTTTCAGTGTATCAAGATGGAGTACTCCTGAGGTGAAGGGGTTGGTTATATAGGGGATGTTTATTCCAGAAAATATTGTTATTGAGACGGCAATAATGTTGGTGAAAAATCTTAAATATGGGTTAAGATCGTATTTATCATCAAGAATGCCTACAAAGGTGATGATGGAGGCACTTATTAAAAGTCCGGTGACTTGGGGGGTTTGGGGGATGAAAATGAGGATAGTGATAAGGATAGCGAGAAATATTGCTAAACCACCTGCTCTGGGGATTTTTCCTTTATGGGTATGAGCTGGGTGAGAGCGTTTTTTCGGGTCGTCGACAAGATTGAATTTTTTAGCAAATTTGATGATAAAAGGAGTGATGAGAAAAGAAAGAAAAGTTGAGGTGAGAAAAATAGTGATTATTTTCAATGTGGAAGGAGAAGGAAGCATTAAGTAACCAGGTTAATAATTTTAAAAAGAGTGTAAGCAGAAAGGAAGGAGTAGATTGGGGAGAAGGCAAGAAGGATTCTGGCAAGAACCTTATTAGATGAGTAGACGGTTCTTGCTAAAGAGAAGTTGATAAAGAAAACGACAAGTGAGGAAAGGGGGAGGATCAGAAGTTCATATTTTGAAGCAAGTTGGGCTTTCCCCCAGCTTTGACTGTAGTAGAGAGGGAGTTCGGGAGGAAGATTTTGGGTAAAAAGATTAAGAAGGAAAAATCCCAAAGAGAGAAAAGAAAGAAAGAGAGATGTTTGGATAAAAATGGAGATGTATTTATCTTTGGGGATTTGTCTATTTGATTTTAAGGTGTTTTGGAGAATTTTTTCTAGCTGAGAAGGTTTTGTTGTATTCATGTTCTTATTATATAAGAAACGAGGCTACTTTTTTTTAGTAACTTTGTATTCAAGTTTTTTCCCAAGCATTAGTCTGGTATGAGCATCTAGACTTGGCAAAGAGGAGAGGATGAAGGAGACTAGGGGAAGGGTTATCCATTGGAGAAGAAGGGTGGGAGTTTGCCAGGTTTTAAAACCCTTTTCTCTTTGTGGTCTTGTTTTTGAGTCAACATAGATTAAGATGACGACAAAAACAGTGGAGACGGTAATGATGAATCCAGAGAGTTGGGGGAGGGTGTGACCAAGAGCAGTTCTTTCAAAAGCTGGGTTAACCAAAGGAGGAATGGAGGCAGCCAGAGTAAGAAGGAAAAAGTTGCTTGGCCAAAAGATGTGAGCTTCGACAAGCCTGAAGAGTCTAACAGTTTTTGGTAGAAAAGGAATGTGGGGAGAGGTAAAGTATTTTTTAATAGCATAAGGAATGTCAGTTACTCCCCAGGCCCATCGTTTTTCCTGCTCATAGCGGTCGGCGATTGAGAAAGCGGCATCTCCCAAAACTGGTAAAAAGATGGGGGTGGTTTTTACTTTAGAGCCGTATTTGAAGTAGGCCTGAAAAAAAATATGCCAGTCTTCAGGAATGATGTTAATATCCCAGAAGTTGATATTTTTTACTAGCTGAAGACTTGCTGAGTAGGTGGAAACCTGGATAAGTTTATCTGGTCTTGCTAAATTGGCAAGACGAATGATGTTATCAAGAGTGGTTTTTACTCTTACAAGTAGAGGTAGCTGCCAGTAGTTGCGGTATAAGAGAAATGGAGCGGAATAAAAATGGTAGAATCTTTCTTTGTCAGACAGAAAAAGTAAGGTGAGATAAGAAAAATATTTCTTTGGGAAAATTGAGTCAGCATCGGCAGTGGTAATAGTGAAGTTTTTGATGTTATGGCCTTTTTGAATAAGATGTTTGGTAATTTGTTTAGCAGCTGATGATTGACAGGAGGCTTTGCCGGCAACTTCATTTTCAGACAGGACATGGTACGAAGCTGATAGGTGAGCAAAGTAGTGCTGGTATTTATTGATAAGTTTTTGGGCTTTATTTTGAACATCTTTTTCTCTAGCTTCCATGCCTAAAACTATGTAGAGTTTTTTTGTTGGAAAGGTTTGATCCTTAAGGGAATCTAGAGTTTGAGTAAGTGTATTTAATGGTTCTTTATAGTTAGGGATGATGATGAGGTGATTTAGTTTTTTATAGCCAGGTACTTTTTTAGCTTTTTTTTGCCAATCAATTTTTTGGTGGGAGACAAGTTTTAGTAAGGAGATTAGTGAGTAGTAGGCAGTTGTTGATGATTTATAGAAAAAGTAGATATCAAAAAGGAGGATAAAGTAGGCGACGATTGCAGGGTGAAAAGGGGAAAGCCATAGGGGAAGAGTGATAATTGCCCAGGTTGTTAACCCGATAGCTATTTCGATAAAGCGTTGAACTTTGTGGGGATATTTTTCGATTATATTTTCCATCAAGTTGATTTTAGCATTTTTAGGCGCTTTTTGGCAAGCTAAAGGAAGAGAGCGGTTAAAAGAAGGGTGGTTAAAAGAGCAATATTTAGCCAGTGAAGGAGGTTAAGGGTTTTTAAAATTAAAAAGAGAGTGAGGGTGATTGCGAAGGTAATACTTTTTTGAGTTGATTTAGTAATTAATTTTAAAAGAGCGGAGAAAAAGAGAAAAAAGTTTATGAAAAAAAGAATATATGAGGAAGGGATGGTAAATTGGGTGTTAAAAAGAGAAAAGGCAAATCTTTTTTCTGGAGGAAGAAAGAAGATAATGGTAATTAAGCAGCTAAGACTAAAAAGAAGAAGGATGATGCTAAAAATTGGCAGGTTTTTTTTAGTCATAGGTTGTTTGTAGTAATGTTGTTTTTTATTTATATTGGAAGACTTGTTAATTGTTTTTCTTGATGTTTTTGATATATTCTTCTTCACTCATTATTTTTTTATAATCAGTGATTTTTTCGGTAAACTCTATTCCAAATAAATGGTCATACTCATGCTGGATGACTCTACTTAGCAGACCACTGGCTTTAAGTGTAAATTTATTACCTTTTTCATCGATGGCTTGTATAGAAATATTTTCTGGTCTTTTGACAGGACCAAATAGTTTTGCATAAGCGACACTTCCACATCCTTCATATATTACAGTTTGTTTTTTTGATTTCCAGATGATTTTTGGGTTTATATAAATACGTAATTTATCTATGGATTTTGGATTTCTTGTAGGAGTAGTTTTTATCTGTGTAGTAAAAATTTTCATGTTTGAACCTATTTGAGAGGCAGCGAGTCCGACTAATTGATGGTAATTGATAGAATCTTTCAGATTTTTGATGACTTGTTGTGTTGTTCTGGAGTTGATCCTAGCTACGGATTTTGATATTTTATTTAAGTTAGGATTACCTATTTGAACTATATTTTTAACTATCATAGTGATTTTAATAAATGTTGGTAATTAATATTATATATTAAACAAATTCTTGGCATTAGTGGTAGTTTGACAAATGATCTTATCCAGGGGGATGTTTTTTATTTCAGCTATTTTTTTGGCGATATAGATTAGATTTTTTGGTTGGTTTATCTCACCTTTAAGTGGGGTGGGGGTAAGATAGGGAGAGTCGGTTTCAAGAAGAAGTTTATCAAGGGGAGTTTTTGCAACTAAGGGAGAGAGTGATTTTTGATAAGTAATATTGCCGTCAAAGCCGATAAAGAAACCGAGACTGAGGATTTGTTCTAAAAATTGTTGATTGCCTGAAAAACAGTGAAAGACGCCCCTTGGTTGGTAGTTGGTCTTTTTTATAAAGTCTTTTAGGGTAGAAAGGATTTGGAAGTGGGCATTGCGGTTGTGGATAATAAGCGGGTAGCTGGTTTTTCTTGCAAGGAGGAGGTGGAAAAGGAAAAGATCGACTTGTTTTTTTTGAAGGAGGGGGTCTTTTTCCCAGTAGTAGTCGAGGCCGCATTCGCCGATGGCGACTGCTTTTTTGTGCTTTAAGAGAGTGAGCATTTCTTTTTGAAGGTTATTATTTTTGGTGTAGTCTTTTATGTTTTCAGGGTGAATGCCGACTGAGGCGTAACAGGAAGGGTATTTTTCTGATATGAGAAGTGCGGTTTTGGCATCTTTCAAATTTGTGGCAGGGATGATTATTTTGTTGACATGGTTTTTGATAGCGCTTGCTATTATCATATCTAGATTTTGGGAGAAGGTTGTTAGATTTAAGTGGGTGTGGGTGTCAATCATTGTCAAGTCTAGGAAATAGAGGGGGGGAGGTGATTATTTTTGATCCTTTAAATTGGGTGAGGATTTTTTGAGCTGTTGTGGGGAGGAAAAGTTGAAGGTTGTAAGCAATGTGTCTTATTATGGATACGGATTGAAAGAGAGTTTTTTCTAGGTCTTTACCTTGTTGTCGCCATGGTTTTTGGTCGTTTATCAACCTATCAAGATAGGTGACAGAATTATTTTTATCCAGCCAAAGAGTTGAAATGGCTTCGTTTAGTTTAAATTGGGAGATCAGTTTTTGAAGATTGTCTCTTAATGAGTATGAGTCGTTGCTTTGAGGAAAATCTAGATTTGATTTTTGGCATAAAGAGGCAACTCTTGCTATTAGGTTACCAAGACCGTTTGCTAGGTCGGCGTTATAGAGTTGGATGAAGCGATTTTGAGAAAAATCACCGTCTTGATAGGTGGGAATTTCTCTGGCAAGGTAGTATCTTAAGGAGTCAACGCCGTATTTTTCAATTAGGGATGTGGGGTTGATAACATTGCCGAGAGTTTTACTCATTTTTTGACCTTCAATGGTGACATATCCATGAATAAAGATGTTTTTTGGAATTTTAAGACCAGCGGATTTTAAAATGGCTGGCCAGAAGATAGCATGAAACCTGGAGATACCTTTTCCAATTATATGGATGTCAGCTGGATGATATTTTTGGTATTTGGCTTGGTCTGAGCCAAATCCAATCCCAGTTTGGTAGATATTAAGAGCGTCAAACCAGACGTAGATTACTTGATCTGGGTCGTTTGGGACTGGGATGCCCCAGTTATGGGCGCGTTTTGCAGATCGGGAGATAGAAAAATCTTTTAAGCCCTTTTTGATAAAGGCGAAAACTTCATTTTTTCTTATTTCGGGAGTAATTTTTAATTTGTCGTTTTTGATTAAATCTTCTAAAAATGATTGGTATTTTGAGAGTCTGAAAAAGTAGTTTTCTTCTTTTATTAGTTCTGGTTTTTTTAAATGTTCTGGACAAAGACCATCCTCGGTTAGTTCATCCTTGTTGTAGAAAGCTTCGCAGCCAACACAGTATAGTCCTTGGTAGGTTCTTTTGTAGATATCGCCTGATTTATCACATAATTGCCAGAGAAGTTGAGAGCCTTCAATGTGCTTTTTATCTGATGCTTTTTGGAAGATATCAACAGAGATGTTTAGTTTATTGATTAGATTTTCAAAAAGTAGACTGTTTTGATCACAGAGGGTTTGAGTAGGAATATTTTGAGCTTGGGCTGCTTGAACATTTTTTAAAGAATTTTCATCAGCGCCAGTTAGAAAAATAGTATCTTTGTTTTCAAGTCGAGCAAGTCTTGCTAGAATATCGGTTTGGAGAAATTCAAGAGCATGGCCGATGTGAGGAGCGGCATTAACATATGGTATGGCACTGGTTATGTAGAATTTATTCATGAGTTTAATTATATCAGGTTAGGAGTTTTTATTGAAGGTGTTGGATAAGTGATATAATCATAATATCTATGACAGAGGTATATCTATTAGGAATTATTATTTTGGTTGTATTTGTTGTTGGAGCTTTTCTAATTATCAGAAGGATTGAGAAGATTTCTAATAAGGCAAAGAGTGACGAGGGGGTGGTTGAGTGGCTTAAGGTGGTAAGCAGAAGGCTTGATGAAAATGACCGGTCGTTTAATAAACTTATAAGAGAGACAAATAAGGATATTAATTATACTTTAAGAGATAATACAAAAGCGGTTAACGAGAGGCTTGATAAGGCGACAAGGGTAATCGGGGATGTGGGAAAAGAGGTTGGCCAGATGGCAGAAATTGGTAGGGGGATGAGAGAGCTTCAGGAGTTTTTAAGATCCCCAAAGATAAGAGGGAATATTGGTGAACAGGTGCTTAAAGATTTACTTGCTCAAATGTTCCCAAAGCAGAGCTTTCATTTGCAGTATAGCTTTTTAAGCGGAGAAAAAGTTGATGCGGTAATAAAAACAGATGCAGGTCTTATTCCCATTGATAGTAAGTTTCCGATGGAGAATTTTAAGAGGATGGTGGGGGCAGAAACTGATAAAGAGAAGGAGGGGTTTAGGAGGGAGTTTAGAAGAGATGTAAAAAAGCACATTGATGCTATTTCTCGAAAATATATAGTTACAAATGAAGGGACAATCGACTATGCTCTGATGTATGTTCCTAGTGAGAGTATTTATTATGAGATAGTTACGGATGGTGAGGATCTTTATGATTATTCATATAAAAAGAGGGTGTTAACTGTTTCGCCAACGACGTTTTATGCATACTTAAGAGCAATTATGCTTTCATTTGAAGGAAAAAAAATTGAGCAGAAAGCAAGGGTGGTACTGGCAAACTTGAGAGCTCTTGAGAGTGAGAGAGAGAAGTTGGGAGATTTGCTTTCGACATTAAATAGGCATGTGACAAATTCGTTTAATGCAATGAGTGGGGTGATGAGCGGATTTATGAGCTTGGGTCAAAAGATAAAGAGAGCTAATGTAATTAGTGAAGAAGAAGATTATTCAATTGAGAAAAAGAAGGAGGAGGAAAGTGAGAAGCTATATTGAGGAGGACCATGGTTGTAGTGTGGCAAATGATGGGAGAATTAGGAGGAAATTAGATAAAGGAGTGAGATTGGAAAAGAGGGTTAAGAGTGGAAAGAGGTAGAAGAGGAATGCTCTCAGGGTTTGAAATTGGAGACTGGGTAGGGTGTTATAGGTTTGAGGAAAGTTTGTTTAGATTGAGGGTTGGGGTTGGAGAAAGGAATGGTAGGGAGGTTTTTGAAAGTTTAGGGAGCGTTGTTGTTGGGGGTAGTCTAGGGAGAATATATTGGCCAGCTAGGCTTGGATTGAGTTGGTTGATAAAAGATATTGCGGGAAGAAGGATGTGGTTATGAGTGATGAAAAAGTTTTAAATAAAAAACAGAAGAAGGTGGTGGAGGTTGGTAGTGGGCCGGTTTTGGTTGTTGCTGGTGCTGGAACAGGGAAGACAACAGTAATATCAGAAAGAATTAAGTATTTAGTAGCAAGTGGGAAGGTAAAGCCAGGGGAGATATTAGCACTTACATTTACCCAAAAGGCGGCTAATGAAATGGAGGAGAGAGTTGATGTAGCAATGCCTTATGGATATACAGATATGTGGATTATGACTTTTCATTCGTTTGGAGAAAAAGTACTTAGGGATGAGGCGGTTGATATTGGACTTGATCCAAGATTTAAGCTTATGAGTGAGGCGG
>Ga0066639_10004224_pt1 | contig 12302 bp, 13 predicted proteins | sample CryGeyCG2114_010_2_FD_59504 | JGI IMG/M metagenome (GOLD analysis project Ga0066639, IMG submission 59504) | Groundwater microbial communities from aquifer - Crystal Geyser CG10_big_fil_rev_8/21/14_0.10 | ecosystem: Environmental > Aquatic > Deep subsurface > Groundwater | place: USA: Utah...
CCCGGGCCAAAGCCGCCGGAATCAAGCTGGTTGAGCGAGTCAAGTGACTGAGTGGCGGTGTCGAGCGTGTCGAACAACGGCTGCAGCGCAGGCAGCAAAAACCGAAAGGCCACCAACATCAGTGCTCCCCAGAACAGGATTAGGATCAGCACCCCACCCAGTCCTCGTCCCAGGCCCGCTAGAAAGTTCTTCCAGAAAATTTCGCCGGCGGTCACGTCGTAGAGAGTTCGTGTTTTGTCGTGCTGGTCAAAGCGCGCGTCAGTTTGGGCGATGACTTGGCCGGCCGGCGGTTGCTGGGATTGGGAGTTGGGTGTGGAGGCTGGCTGAGAAATAGATTGGCCAGTGGGTTGGGATGTAGCTAGTTGCTGGGTTGGAGCCGGCGGTGATTGGGGCACAGCTCAGTATACCTTATGGCTGTCGCTGTCACTCTTCCTGCGAAATAAACTTCAGGGCCAGGCCGTTGATACAGTAGCGCTGGCCGGTTGGTTCCGGGCCGTCGGCAAAGACGTGACCGAGATGGGCGCCGCTATCAGCCGAAACAACTTCGGTCCGGCCGAGACCATGACTGTTGTCCGGTTTGAGAACCACTGCCTGGGGGTTAATGGGTTTGGTAAAACTGGGCCAGCCAGAGCCTGAATCAAACTTGTCGTCGGAGTGGAAAACCGGCCAATTGGTGTCTGCTGTCACGTAGACGCCGGCCTGTTTGGCATCGTTCAAACTGCTCGAGAACGGCGGCTCGGTGCCCTGCTCGTATAGTATCTGCCGCTGAGCGGCAGTCAGGTCCTGTCCACTTTGGTTTGGCACGCTGACATTGTAGGTTGCCACCGAACAATTTACAATCTCCAGGCAATGAGTCCCCAGGCAATGCAGCGGCCAGCACTCCAGCAACTCCTGATGACAGTGTTGATCTTGGCGATGTCGATGGTGACGGTGATGTCAACGGTGGCCATGCTTTTTTCAGCTCAAGTCGATGCTCAGCTTGAAAGTCAAGCCGATACCACTCCCGGCCAAGTCCTGATCATCAACCAGGTTCGCGGAAGAGAGTGCTGCGATCAAGGCAGGCTGGCCCACTTGGAGCGCCAGCTCGAGGCAGTTGGGCGGCTGCGCCTGCCGGCGGTGTTTGTCCTGCGCTGGGACGCTTTGGGTGATGAGGAGATGGTCCGGCTACTGCGCCAGGCCCAGCTTGAGTCCCGCCGCCAGCCAACCGGTCAGATAGAACTGGGAGCGATGGTGGAGATTACTCCTGGTTTGGCCGCCGCCGCGGGAGTAGCCTACACCGGCACGCCGGAGAACTGGTTTGAGGCCCAGCACGCTTTTACTATTGGTTACCAGCCGGCCGAGCGGCGTCGGCTGGTTGATACGCTGATGGCGCGATTCGCCGAGGTGTTTGGCGAGAATCCGCGAGTAACTGCCGGCTGGATGATCGACACACCCATCCTCAACTACCTCCACGATCAGTACGGTGTCCAGCTGCACCAAATTACTCGCGAACAATGGGGAACTGACAGCTACACTCTGATCGGTGGCCCACCCCACTACCCTTATCCGCCCAGTTCCGACTGGTTGTTCGTGCCGGACTTTGGCCAACAGCGGCGACTGCTGATAGCTCGTCAGACTGTTACCGACCCGCTCCTAAATTATGGCGATACATCAAGCAGTTTTACCTCTCAACCTAACGACTACGCGCTGGGAGGTCGTGACATAGAGTACTTTCGACGGTTGTTGGACCAGGCAATCGACCAGCCTGGTCGGCAGGTTTATGCCAACCCTCTTGACCAACCCGCCCAACCGGGCCCGCTCAACCCGCCCAACCTGCCCGGTTTCGCGCTGATTGGCTTGGAGAACTCGATGGCCGATCAGTTTCAGGCCGAGTTTGTTCGTCAGCTGGAGCTAGTGGCTCGGCGGCGCGACCAAGGCCGGGCGGTCCTGCCCAGCCTTGATCAGCTGCACCAAACTTGGCAGGCGCCCAGTGTCCGGCTGTACGCTTCTCGACCGGACAGTTCGTCGGAGCCCCAGCACCAGGGTCAGTCTGCCTGGTGGATTACTACTGAGCGCTACCGCGTCCGCTTGCGCTCGGACGGTCAGCGGCTGGCCATCACCGACCTGCGGGTGTTTGACCCTCGCTACCCCGATCCTTACGCTTCGCAGGCCGCGGTTAACAAAGGATACTGGATCGTGCCGTACTTGGTGGACGGCTCGCGTTACTATCGGCGTTCCCTGCCCGAGCCTGGTTTGCTTACCAAGTGGTTCGGCCCGCCGGTTATTCCCCAGCTCACTCCTCAACCGCAGCCAGACTTGGACCTGCCTACTACTGGCCGGATCGAACTGCCACCGCTCCAGTCGGCAGCTTCTTTGAGAATCAAGCCGGCCCGCGACCGGGTGGTGTTTGGGTACGTCAGCCAGGACAAGCAGGTGTCGCTGAGCTTTGGGAGTGATTCATTCCGGTTGGAGACAGCCAGTGTGGAAGGTGACGGCCCACCCGCTGCTGGCGCTCCGCTTGGAACCGGTGATCAGTTTGAGACAGATCTTCGCGAACCCGCTCTACCTGAAGTCGAGCTGTTTTACCCACCCCAGCACCCGGTGGTCGTTCGTCGGCAGGACGATGGCTCATCGGGTAGCTCAACAACAGCCAACTCAATGGTGGTTCAGTGGCAGCTGCCCGACCTGTCACTCAGCCATAGTTTGGTGATGGAGTGCGGCCGCCAGACCTGCGGCTCAAAGTTTACCACCAGCCACCAGGCTCTGCCCGCCGCCCGTCAACAACAGTACCCGTTCATTTTTCCCGAACAGCGCCCCCGTCCTTTGAGCGCCGACGACACCATTCTCTACGTCCACAACTCCTACGCGGTGGCCGGCCGCAACCCTATCCGGTTGGTGGTGGTGCCGTACGACACACACGGTTTTTTCACCTCCCTGGCTGAGCCGCCGCGGTTGACAACTCGGCCGGCAGTGGCCGTCAGCACCGATCCCGACAGCAATCGGCTCGACCAAATCCAGCTGTTTGACCTGGCCCATCCCCGGCCGCTGGCTACCACTGTCGATATTCAAGTGGCGCCGGGAGTCACCAAACAACAGCGCGTCTTTTTCGCGCCAAACTGTAAACAGCAGTGGTGGCACTGCGCTACCCACCCTCAACAAGCTTGGTGGTACTTGCGGGCTATCGTCGGCGATAAGTTTAGAACTATTGTTTTGGAAGAGGTCCAGTAATGGGCTGGTAAACCAACGCCAGGGCCGTCAGCCACAAAACTTTGGTTAGTTGTTTGAACCTACTCAAAAACATGTACTTTTTTTGGTTCGAGGGGGTTGAAAAGTTCTCCGGTCAGCGGCTCCGAACTGACCATGATTTTCCCTGACGAGCGGCTGGCATGGAGAGTGTAGTAATCAACATTACCGTTGAACTGACTATAAACGTACAGTCTCTGTCCGTCACTCACCCCTAGATTAAGCCCCTGCACTTGCCGGGCGTAGGTGTTGAGCTGGGCGGTGGTTTTTTCAATGGCAGTTTCCACCTTATCTTTAGCCAGAAATTCCTGCAGTAAACTCCAAATTTTTTGAGCACCAATCTCGCCCGCTACGGGCCGGGGATACCTCATACCTTTCAGTAACCCATTAAAAACAAAAGCATACTTGCCAGAAATGAAAGGTTGATTGAAGGCCACATTATTTTTACCTTGAGCAAAGGAGGCGCTACGGGCATGAACTAAAAAAAGGTCGGTCTCGGGCAGACGAGAGAACTCGCTTCTTGACTCCCAAACCGGATTAAGTGAAGCGTGTCTTTGCCAGGCTCCATTTTGACGCCAAGTTACACCCCAGCCATCACCCTGCAAGTCTCCGTCGGGCGCGCGGCTGGCTTGGGCCATGGTGGAGAAGCGGCCAAGTACTTCTTGAAGCCTGGTGGGTGCAGTAGTTTTTAGTAACGCGAAACGGCACATACTAGTCTCTCAATATCTGTTTTAAAGCTGTTACTAACAGGTCGACGTGTTTTTTTTGAACTAAGAAGGGAGGTAAAAATCTGACCACCTTATCTCCGGCCGGAATGGCTAAAATGTGATGCCGCTGCAAGCTTTTTAGGAGCTGGTCGCGATTTTCTTTTACTTCCAACCCGATCATTAACCCCTTGCCCCTGACAGCCACGATGTGCTTACTTTTAATCAGAGTTAATTGATCAATAAAGTAACTGCCCACCTCTTCAACGTGGGCGCGCAGTGTTTTATCAAGTATGTTGAGAGTGGACAGTATGCCGGCACAAGCCAGCGGGTTGCCCCCAAGTGTAGAGGTATGAATATGTTTGGGAATACTGTTGGCAACTTTGTCATTTACTAGCGTTGCTCCCACCGGCATCCCACCGGCCAAACCTTTACCAAGGCAGACAATGTCATAACTGATTTCTTCACTTTGCGATGCCAGAAATGGTCCCGTTCGCCCACAACCGGTCTGAACCTCGTCTACGATCAGGATTGCTCCGTGCCGGTCACAGAGTTGGCGCACTTTCTTCAGGTAGCCTGGAGAAGGGGGGTAAATACCCGCTTCTCCTTGAATTGGCTCCAGGATAACTGCCGCGACTTGACTACTTAAAACTTCCTCCAACGCTTGGCTGTTCCCAAACTCAACAGTTTCGAACTCCCACAACAATGGAGCGAATGCCTGCCGGTACTTCTGCCCGTCAGTGGCGGACAAAGACCCCAGAGTTTTCCCATGGTAGCCGTGGACAGCCGCGACAAATCTCTTTTTTTGAGTGGCCAGTACCGCGAACTTTAGAGCGGCCTCGATTGCCTCGGAGCCTGAGTTAGAAAAGAAAACCCGGCTCAAGCCGGCTGCGCAACGTCTGACCAGTGCCTTGGCTGCCACGGCCCTGACATCGTTGTTAAAACTGCCATGCAGAGTAGTTAGTTTTTCCAGCTGTTCGGCAAGGGCTCTAGTAATATCAGGGTGACGGTAACCAAAAATATTAACCCCATAGTTGCTCATTAAATCTAAGTATCGGTCACCACTGCTGTCGTAGAGATACACTCCTTGACCTTTAACTAAGGTCAGGCCCCGATTCACATAGGTATCGACACAAAAATGCCTCTCGATTGATTGGTGGTTGTCAGCTGTCATAACTTTGTCTTTGCGCCGGAGATAGTAGAGCCGGAGATGGTAGTTCTGGAGATGGTAGTTCCGTTTCCCCGCAGGGCGCCAGTAACGGGATTCTCAACTCTGCCGTCACCCCAATAAACTACTTCCACCCCTAACTCAAGTGCTTTTTTGGCCCCTAGAACTTTCCTCTTCATTCTCCCTTGAGCGAACGGCAGGTAGTCATCAATTTTTTCAGCCTCAATGTGTTTAACTAAGCTGGTCGGTTCATCAATGTCTTTCAGTAATCCCGGAGCCGCAAACAAGTAGACAACTTTCTTGACTTGCAGAGCTGCGGCCATGATCGCCACCGCCCAGTCACTGTCCGTGTTGACAACTTCGTTGCTGAAACTTAATGCTGGCGGGGCAATCACCGGCAGGTAGCCGTTAGCAATCAAGAGCTGAATTAACTCGGTGTTTACCTGCTCAACTCGGCCGGTTAAGTTATCCGTTAAAAGTTTGGTTTTTCCGCCTTGTTGGGAGAGCGTGTTGGCTTTGCGTTTGGCTCTCCATAAAGCGCCGTCAACTCCCGACAGTCCAACAGCAGAAACGTGATGCGCCTGCAGTGTGGCCACCACCTTTTTATTTACCAATCCCGGATAGACCATTAAAAAAATATCTAAAGCTGGCTGGTCTGTGTAAACGCTGGGAATTCCCGACGGCGAAGTGATGGTTTGGGTAGGGGTCGCCAGTTTTTGGGCTACTTCGTCCCTAACTGCTGCCGCGCCATGCACCAGGACCACTGGCTCCTTGACCAGCAGTTGCTTCAGGTCGGTCGCCACAAAGTTCCAGTTAATGCCGGTGCCGCCTCCAACTTTAACGATGATCATCTTACTTTTCTAGAACCTATTTTATAAGTTTTGAGAACTGGTTGTGAACCGGTCACAAATAAGCTCTCGATTGAGTTGAGCCCGTGCTTGTTTAGGTACTTAACGATCCCGCCCGCCCGATGGAGCTTCAGTAAAAGAGCGGGAATTTCCAGCTTTGTTTGGGTGTGCTGAGTTTTATTTATTAGTATTTTTCTTGTTAAGTCCAGCTCCAAGACATCGTCCTGTTTGACATCGCTCACCTTGGTGGCGATGGTCAGCAAGCCTTGGTTCAAAGCATTACGATAAAAAATACGGGCAAATGATCGGGCAAAAATTGCTTTAATGCCGCTCTGTTTGAGAGCGATCACCGCTGTCTCTCGAGAAGAACCAGAACCAAAGTTGTTACCGGCAGTAATAAAATCGCCCTTTTTTACCTGTTTGGAAAACTCCGGCCGGTGCTCAATAAAAGCGATTTCAGACAACTCCTGAGGATTAGTAGTAATGTTGTACCTGCCCGGAGTGATCAGGTCAGTGTTGATGTTGTCGCCAAATATCCAGTTCATAAGTATCTCCTTGGGTCGGTAATGTAGCCGCTAATGGCCGCCGCCGCCGTGGCCGGACTTGCTAAGTAAATCAAGGCTTTGGGGCTGCCCATCCGGCCCGTGAAGTTCCGGTTGCTGGTCGAGACACACACCTCGCCGTCATACAGCACCCCGCCATGCCTGCCCAAACACGGCCCGCAGCCGGGGTTGAGAATGACGGCTCCCTTTTCAGTGAAGAACTTGATGTAACCTTTTGCCAGGGCCTGGAGATAAACGCGTTTGGAGGCAGGAGTAATAATAATCAGCATATTTTTATTGAGATCATGCCTCTGCCACATTGAGTAGACGATGTCCAGGTCCTCTATCCGGCAGTTAGTACAAGATCCGATGAAAACTTGATCAACGGGAATTTTCTCTTTTTCAACCTTGGTAACCGGCAGGACCCGATCAATGTCCGGCGGCTCGGCAATCCGCGGGGTCAAGTCAGTAACATCAATGGCGACTACTCGCTCGTACTCAGCCTCCGGATCGCTGGAAATATCTGGGGCGTTATACCGGTAGGGCCGGTTGTTGGCTGATAAGTACTTGCTGGTTTGATTATCTGGGGAGACAATCGCCGCTTTGGCTCCCATCTCGGCGGACATATTTGTTAAGGTCAAGCGGGCCGGAAAAGCGTGATCAAAGGGGATGAAAATTTTTGATTTATCAAAGACCTGATCAGCTAGCTGTTCGAAAGGCTCGATAGCCCAAGCACAAGTGGTGTCATGCGCCATTACCAAATCTAAGTTGGCCAACACAAACTCACCCGCCTTGACTTTTTTGCCCGCGTGGCGGCTGAATATTTTTTCCGCTATAGTTTGGGACATAGTTGTTGTTCCTAGTTTTTCCCAGAGAGACGAGAGCCAGTCACAATAACTCGCTGGTTTCCTACTAGCTCCGGGCCGATAGCCTCGTAGGTAGCCGGCCCTTGTTTTTTCAAACCATTGACGTGAATGCCCGCTTTGTGCGAGAAAGCAGTCGGGCTGGTAATTAGGTTGTGGGGCACATCCAGTCCAACGATTTCCGCCGTCCGCCGCTCGGCGGCAGCCAGCAGCGATAGATCGTACCTGGCAACCAGTCGCGGGCCGAGCTCGTTTAAGCTAACCAGTAACGAGCTCAAAGGAGTGATGCCGGTTCGCTCGCCCAGCCCCAGCAACGAAGTATCTATCCAGTTGGCCCCAGCCCGCAGCGCGTAGATAGCGTTGCCGACGGCATGGCCCAAGTCATTGTGGAGATGAACGCCAAGCTGGGTTTGAACTTCACGGCTGAGGGCATGGACAACTTCCGCTACCTCCCAAGGGAACAAAACACCTCTGGTATCGGCTACTTGCACGCGATCAACACCCAGAGAATCAGCCACCTTGAATATTTTTAAGGTGTCAGCAAAAAACCTTTTTTCCAGGCCGTGCTCCACGCTCACCCTGACTATCAGCCCTGCTTGCTGGGCCCGTTGCACGTGCCGCCTCATCTGGGCAGTATGCTCCGCCAAGCTAAGGCGCATGCTCTTCAACCGACTGGGATCAGCGGTACAAAGCAGGTGCACTCCCTCCACGCCGACACCCAAGGCCGCCTCTAAATCAGGCTCTCTATTTCTAATGTGCGCCATTAAAGGAGGGCGGTCGGTGATGGCAGTCAGCAGCCTGAGGTGGCGGTTGATCTCGGGCACAATCGGATTGCCCACCTCGGCGGTATCAACTCCGATTGAGTGGAGAAGCCTGAGTATTTCTTGTTGGTCTGCTAGGGAAAACTCAGCGCCATTGTACTGCTCACCTTCTCTGAGAGTAGAGTCGTTAATGCCGGCAAAGTGGTGGTCAACTGGTCCCAGGCTGATCATCTAAATTGGGTGTAAGCCTGGAAAGAGCAGACCAAGCGTCTCTTCAAACCCGCACATCAGGTTCATGGCTTGCACGGCTTGTCCGGCAGTACCTTTTACTAAGTTGTCGATGGCGGCTATCACCACCAGCCGGTTACTTCGCCTATCCAGCTCAAAACCAATGTCACAGTAATTACTGCCTTGCAGGATTTTTGGTTCAGGGAAACGATAAATCCCTCGCTGTTCTTTGACTATTCGAATAAATGGCTCGTCTCCATAAAACTGTCGATACGTTTTCCAGATATCTTTTTCGGTTACCTGCCGGCGGGGGGCAGTGTGAATGGTGACCAACAACCCTCTGACCATGTCCAGCGCGGTGGCGGAGACGGCGATGTCCAGCTTTTTGCCACCGGCAAGTTCTTGAACGATTTCGGCCGTGTGCCGGTGGCCGGTGGGCATGTACGAGCGCACACAGCCCGCCCGTTCCGGGTGGTGAGAAGCCGGTGAGGGGTCCATCCCACTCTGAGAGCTGCTCATTTTGGCATCGATAATGATGTTGGGCTTAATTAAGTTGGCTTGAACTAGCGGGTAGAGAGCCAAGATAGAGACGGTTGCCTCGCACCCACCGCCAGCTAGGTACTTGGTTTTTTTGATTTCTTGACGACGCAGTTCGGCCAGGCCATAAGTAAACTGAGCTAACAGCTCGGGGCTGGCGTGGGGAGCGCCGTACCAATCTTGGAAAACTTGAGGGTCGTTAAGTCTGAAGTCGGCCCCTAAGTCAATGACTTTACTGGCTTTGGTGAGCAGTTCCGGCATGAGGTGCATTGACTCTCCGTTGGGCAGGGCCACCAACAGGACGTCGCATGCTGACAAACTGTCCGGGTGAGTAAACTTTAGCGGGGTAGCTTTTCTTAAGTTGGGGTGCGCGGTGGAGACAGGCCGGCCGGCGAACCGGCGAGAAGTTACCTCACCGATCTCCACCTCAGGGTGTTGGAGCAGAATTCTGAGCAACTCTCCGCCCGCATAACCTGATCCGCCGAGGATCGATACTTTTATCATCGCTGAGTACTTCCCTGGGCAACTTCAAGACAGTACTCAATGATTGCTCCCGAGATGCTGACCTTAGTTGGCGCTTCTGAGTTTTTGAACTCCATGGTGTGATTTACTTCATTGACGGACAAACCATCGTCAGTCTCAAAAACATCGATAGCCAAAACCCCACCACCGACTGCTTGGGAAGACTGGCGGCAAATGTTCTCCAGCTCCTTGCTTAAGGGGCAGTTGCTAGCTGTACCTCCTCGAGCAGTGTTGGTGATCCAGTGCGACGAGCTTCTGTAAATAGCACCAATAGTTTGGCCACCGATCACGAAAGCCCTGATATCTCTGCCGGGTTTTGGTACGTACTGCTGTAAGTAGAAAGCTTTCTGCGCCGGTCCGCCCAGCACTTCTTTGTGCTCAATGAGTGTCTCCAGGGCATCGATGTCGTTGACTTTCGATAGTAATCGGCCCCAAGAACCTAGAGCAGGTTTGACGATAACGGGGTAGCCCCCTAGTTGCTCAGTGGCCGCCACCGCTTGCTCCAGCGAAAAAACCATGGCAAATTGAGGAGTGGGGACACCGTTCTTAGCCAGGGCCAGCGAGGTTAAAAACTTATCCGCGCAGATCGCCGCTACTCGTGACGAGTTGACCACCGGAACACTTTGTGACTCTAGAAACTGGACCGCGTAGTTGCCCTTAGTGGTTGAAACAGACCGCTCCAAAGCCACCGCAAAGTTAAGCTGGAAGATGTCGGGATTTAGCAACTGGTCCCTGATGTCGATTAGCTCAATCTCTACACTTCGCTCGCGGGCAGCCTGGAGCAGCAATTTTTCCTCTCCTCTGATGGTGGAGTGCAGCAACCCCAGTCTGGTCACGGTTGCTACTCCCCCCAGTCCTCTTCAATAGCGGGAGCAGGTTCAACTTGAGGCTCATCGCCGACCGCCTTGACTGCTAGTTGAGTTTGACACTCAGGACAAGAAATAATTTCTGACAGTTCGGTGCCGGCTGGTAAGACAACTTGGGCATCACAGGTTGGACAAACGGTTGGCATGGTACCTCCTGCTGGTTTTTACAAAACAGACTGAAAAATACCGCTGACGCTGTATTTTGTCAAATTTTTGGTTAAATAAAACAATTTTCTATAAAAAATGTTAAAATATCGACATGAAATCAGTTGCTACCGCTGTTGAACAGCTTGTTAACGACTCGCCTTTTCTCAAAGAACTAGTTTCACTGGACATCATTAACCTGTCTGGTTTAGCCAGACAACTAAAGAACTCGGTAGAAGAAGAAACTCAAAAAGAAGTAACTGCTGGATCGATTGTAGTCGCGCTGAAGCGACTGGTTAACAAAATTGAAACTGGTAATCAATTTATCTCCACGATTTTTAATGTCGGCCCGGAATTAACGGTCCGGTCAAATTTGTTTGAAGTCACAGTCAAAAACTCGTCAAGCTTGATCGATAAACAAAAAAAACTGCTCACCTACGCCCATAGGCAACAAAGCCATTTTGTGACTTTTACTTATGGACTGTTTGAAACTACCACCATCGCCAGCAACCAAGTACATGATATGGCCATGGGCCTCTATCAAGGCGAGCAAGTAGTCTCCAAACTTGACAATGTCTCCAGTATCACTATCAAGTTTTCCACCGATATTGTTGATTCTCCCTTTATTTACTACTCAATTTTGCGAACTTTGGCCTGGTCCGGCATTAGCATCGTGGAAATGATCTCCACTTACTCGGAGCTAGTGATTGTCCTTGCTCAGCAAGACATTGAGCTGGCATTTTCTTTGATTAAAAAACTGTTTGTGCCTCCAGCTGCCCCCACCCAAACCTTGGTCATTGACGGTTCTGACTAATATGGTATAGAGTTATTTTAGTAATAAACCATATTAACACTATGTCCAACCTTCCAGCCATGCTAGCGAGTCGCATCGATCAAAAACTGAAAAAATTGCAGTCCTTGCGTCCCTTACCAACCTCGGCAGTAAGAAAGCTCAGAGAGCAGTTTGAGATTGAAATGACCTACAACTCGAATGCCATTGAAGGCAATAGCTTAACTTTAAAAGAAACTTATTTAGTTATTCACGAAGGCCTAACAATCAGGGGCAAGCCGCTAAAAGATCATTTGGAGGCTAAGGACCACCATCATGCTCTAGAGTTCTTGTATGGGATAGTTGGGCAAGACTCGCGTCCCACTCTTTCAGAACACTTAATTAGGACCCTGCATCAATTGGTGATGAAAAAAACCGACGAAGAGTTTGCTGGAAAATATAGAAACAGTAATGTTTTTATTGGCGGGGCTAACCATGTTCCCCCCGACGCCCTGCAAATTCCTGCAGAAATGAAAAAGTTGATGAGATGGTTTGTAGAAGAAATGAAAAACCTTCACCCCGTTGAGCTGGCTGCTTTACTCCATCATAAATTAGTCTATATTCATCCTTTTTTTGATGGGAACGGCAGGACGGCACGGCTGACGATGAACATTATTTTGATGAAGTCAGGCTATCCATTAGGTATCATTTTAAAAAATGATCGTAAAAAGTACTATCAAGCATTAGAGGAGGCAGATAAAGGCAACTACACGGTATTGGTTAAACTTACTGCCCAAGCAGTAGAAAGATCACTAGATATCTACTTAGAAACACTCACACCATCTTCCGAAAAAAGAGAAGAATTCCTTCATTTGTCTGAAATTAGCGTCAAAACTCCTTATTCAGCAAAGTACCTTAATCTACTAGCCAGGCAAGGTAAGCTAGAAGCACATAAACAAGGTAGGAATTGGCTGACAACAATAGAAGCAGTGGATCGATATATTGACAGGCGAGAACGAGCAAGAAAGCTGAGTTGACACAAGTAGCTGATGTACTTGATAAGTATAAAGTGTCACGTTACACTTTACACTATATGAAACATATGTTGGCTACACTTGAGGAAAAAAA
>Ga0066639_10004228_pt1 | contig 12297 bp, 11 predicted proteins | sample CryGeyCG2114_010_2_FD_59504 | JGI IMG/M metagenome (GOLD analysis project Ga0066639, IMG submission 59504) | Groundwater microbial communities from aquifer - Crystal Geyser CG10_big_fil_rev_8/21/14_0.10 | ecosystem: Environmental > Aquatic > Deep subsurface > Groundwater | place: USA: Utah...
GAGACTTATATCCTGACACTTTTTTTGCTTGTTTGCGGGGTCATTGAGTACTGATTGCATGTGCTTCATCATATAATCATTAATCAGTGGCGCAGAGTCGGGCAGCTCTAAAGACCAAGTCAGATACTGATCGGTTTCCCTGGCATTGGCGGCCATGGCGCTGATAAAAATGAGTGATAGCATGAGCGATCTTAGGACAGATTTTAAGTTAAATAGTGTTTTCATTGACTTCCATTGGCATAAGCTCAGATTATGGCATAGCTTGCATTTGGGAGTAAGGGGGGACTGTAAATTTTATTGAATTTATTACAAAAGTTGCAAAGGTTGTGGCCAGATAACGGCAAATTTAATAAGTAGCCTTCAAACTTGTAAAGTTGGGAGTATGTATGAAGATTTTTGCCGCCTTTATTTTGCTTATAATTTTAAGTAGCAGTTTGCATGCCAGTTGTGTCAATTGGAGTGAAGTCTATCGCTGCGGCAATGGGGATGCTTCTTTGCATTTGGGCCAAAGTTGGTGTGCAGGCAATAATAAAGAGGCCTATCATCTCACCATTAATTCAACTCATGCCCAGGAGCATTTGAGTACATTGGCACGCACACAACTTAGTTTTTTATCCTTATTACCGACCGAAAATTACGGGGTTTTTACTTCAAATATCAATCAATACGTCACTGCCGTGGTGAGCGAGAATCACCAAGATGCTTCGCTTAATGTTGAACTTTTTATGGACAATAAAAAACTTGGTGAATACATCTTTAGAAATTGCAGCTTTTAAATTGAGAATTAAAGTGTTTAACCTGTTTAAAACTTTGCTTGTTATAAGTGTCGTGCTCTTTTCGACCTATGATGGAGCTCAGGCCGGAATTTTTCCAAATTTGAAAATTATTTAAGCTACCAAAGCTTTGTTCGCTCGCTTGGCAAGTCAGACCTGCCTCGAGCACAAAAAAAGTTGCTGGCAGGGGCCAATATAAACTTCCTCGCAAAATTCTAAAAGTCGTGGTCAAAGCGTCGTCGAATAATTTTAACTAATTCTAATTACACTCTGGCGGCGAGTCTTCCAGGTAGTGATGAGGGGTGATGAGGCCGCCATTTGATGTTCGCGCGTCCAGTTCCTGTCCGCTACACAACTTATTTTTCAGCTCATCATGTTTTCCTAGTTCTGTCGTGCCATGAAGCTCTCTTCTGGCGATGTTGAAAATGTATTTTCTTTCATCGCAGGTAAGATAGGGACTGAGTGATAACTTAAAGGCCATATTAATATGCGCGCCATAGACTGTGGCAAAGTCTCGGTCTTTGCCCGCGCTATTAGGATGCAGATTATGATCGCAGCCAGTATGCCCACCATAGACGTGATTGGCCTCATGATACATGATCGCAGCGTCACTGAGACGTTCTATAAAGTGAGCTTTATAGATATCGGCATGGCCGATGGCGGAGCCATTATTAATAGTGTGGCCACAGACAAAGATAACTTGATGCTTGCCATCAGCATTGGGAGTGAAGAAAGTTGGCCAAAGATTGGCCGGCATATTTTTGTGATTGGCAGCGCCGCCAAAATTTTCATCTAAATAAATATTGCAATTGGTGGGGTCACCGTATCTAAAATTGATACCATATTGGGTGCTGGAACTGGTTCCCTTTTGTGGGTATCCTAATACGTTATGGTTAGTGGCGTCGGTATAGATGGTTTTATAACTGTAGGTAAAACCGTAGGAGTCAACATTGTTTTGGCCAGTATGATTGCCCGCCAATTGATTCTCAACCGTGGTGTGGGTGTATTTAAGCGCTGTCATAACTGGAATCATGTAATGCAGCCCGGATTTTTTGACAATCTTGCCTTTGGTTGGATGGTGAACTTCATTAAAACAGAAAAGTTGGGTGTTAAAAAATCTGAAGGTGGTGCAGCGATCGGCGGAAATCCAATCTTTATAGGCCTGAGCAAAATAGACGTTGGGGCCGCGCTCGGCCAGAACCACGTCGTCGTAAGTTACTTTCAAGGGAACGTTATCATCCAGAAACTGATCGATATAGGCGCCGGTATTATAGCTGTAATAGCGCTTGAGCAAACGCAAAAACTCACTGCGCTTGTTAAATAGTAATGCCATGGCAAAGCTGTCGCAAAAGGCCTTGCTATCAAATAAAGAAAAGTGCAAACCTGGCATGACTGCTTTACAGCGTTTATCCGGCACTTCGATGGATGGAACTGCGGGAACGGCAGTTCCAATTGTATTGCTACTTGTTGAGGTGGTGGCGGTGCTAAGAGTGGAGACTTGCTTGATCACTGTGGCATTAAAGGAGACAGTTAAAAGGCCCAGCATGACTAAGGTTGACAGGAGCGGGTAGCGCCATTTGCGAAATAGCGCTCTCCAATCGATCGGTTTTTTCATAGCACGCTCCTGCTTAAGTTTGTGTAGATCTATTATAGTGCCTGTGGGCCTTACATGTTATCGACCAAGCTCAAGAGAATCTAAAGCAGTGTAAGCTATTGTAATAAGGTTGAATCTCCGCTTCTTTGGCGACTAGGTCGGCACTCTAATTTGTGGCAATTGGCGAGAAAAGCGATTTATTTTGATTTTTGGTCAAGTCCCCGATAAATGTGATTCAAGCATAAGAAGAAGGATGAGACAGAAAATGAGCACCGCACTCTACCCAGAAATTAACCCCGAGCAATCCATAGAGCTTCTCAAAGAGCTGCATATTCTGACCCGCGAAGGGAAAATGAATCAGGACTCTAGGCGCAAGCTCAAACAAGTCTATCACCTATACAATTTTATCCGCCCTATTCTTGAAGAGGTTTACCAGCAGGCCATGGCGTCTAATAATAATTTTTCCTTAGTGGATCATGGCGCTGGGAAATCCTATCTAGGCTTTATTCTTTACGACCTATTTATCAAGCAAAAAAATATTGGCGAAGTCATCGGCATCGAAAGCAGAAAGGAGTTGGTACTTAAATCCATGCAGTTAGCGCAAAAACTGCATTTTGAGCGCATGAAATTCTATCCTCTGACGGTAGAAGAATCCATGTCTTCGCCGCTGATTCCTGATCAGGTAGATATTGTCACGGCCTTACATGCCTGTGATACGGCAACAGACGACGCCCTTAAATTTGGACTTTTACGCAAGGCCAAAAATATCGTCCTGATCCCTTGCTGTCAGGCCGAAGTTGCTGCCACCCTTAAAAAAAATAAACAGCAGTCGTTGGCAACATTACCACTAACTGAAATATGGCGCCACCCTCTGCATACCAGGGAATTTGGTGGCCATGTCACCAATGTTTTGCGCTGCCTGCAATTAGAGGCCTTCGGTTATCAAGTTACCGTGACTGAGTTAACCGGGCTTGAGCATTCCATGAAAAATGAACTCATCTTGGCAAAATTAAAGAACCCGCCCAGTAAAAAAGCCGGAGAAAAAGTTACCAAAATTCTGCAAGAATTAAATCTGTCCGAGCTGAGCGAACGATTTTTTGTTTTCTAAGGTCAGCAGCAATTTAGTCGAGAATATAGCGTTAGAACTTATTTACCTGCTATTTTTAAGCGCAGAAAGATCTAAAATTTGGTATGCATAAAATTATACTATCACTAACGCTGCTGTTTACCTCCTTCTATACCTTTGGCAATGAATGGATCGATATTTTATAGCGCGAAACTGAAAAAACCTTCTGGCAAGGATTTCAAAAAAGTATCAACAACGGTAAGGTTCTGCCTAAATGTTCAAAATCTGACATTCAGTCCTGTATTCAACTCGGCAATATATTGTTTAAACAAAACAATCCAAAAGAGGCCTCAGGCAATTTCCAAATGGCCTGTGATCAAGGCAACAAAGATGCTTGTTTTGCTTCCGGTAAAACCGCCGAGATGGCCGGACTTACTGATGTCGCCAAAACCTATTATGAGAAATCTTGTAAGCTTGGATACAATCTAGGATGCCATAATTTGGGCGATATTTTTCACAAGAAAGGTTTGACTGATCAGGCGCGGGCGCAATTTAAAATTGGTTGTTCGCTTAAATATGGTGGAAGCTGTAACAATCTGGGTGTCTATGCCAACGAACGAGGCATCAAAAGTGACAGTATGAAGTTTTTTAAACAAGGCTGCGAACTCAATAGTGATAAGGCCTGTTACAATTATGGTGGTGTCTTATTGGCCGACAAGGCCGATGTCCAGGCGCAAGCGCCACTTGAGAAAGCTTGCCACATTGGCTATATACCTGCTTGTAATGACCTTGGAGTAGCGCAAGAGCATTTGAAGAAAAATGCTGAAGCCAAAAATAATTACTTAAAGGCCTGCCAAGGCCAATACGGCATGGGCTGTTCCAATTATGCTGACTATTTGCAAGATGAAAAAAAGTTCAGCGAGGCCAAAAATTAATACCGCCAGGGCCATGATCACGGAGATCCCAAGGGTTGCGGCGAGCTAGGTCATATCTACTCTAAAGAAAATAATCTCGCCCAGGGAAAACCTCTCATGATATAAAAAATAAAATTCTATGGCCTTAAAATTTCCAGCACTTCGGTAAAATCAAAACCAGTGGGAATGGTTCTGAGGACTTTTATTCCCATGGCCGGTCCCGATGTCGCTCCCAGGCCCACTCCTATCCCCCCACCTTCGAAAAGATTGGGGTACATGTTACGCGCTAGAGATAAACTTAAACCTGCAGCGACAGAGTGTGCTTGCGCTGTGGTAGCAAAGGGGCCGTCTTGGTGATAGTAAACCCGCGCGCGCCCGCCAAAGAGGGTGAGATGAAATCCATAACCTGTAGTTGCATCTGAGTACTCTGGTATCAGCGCCAAAAATTTAAGTCCAAGTCGCGACTGGCAGTGCGCCAGTGCTAGGCCGGCATTGCCACCCATACCAAAGGCCGCCGATGCCCGTAGAGCGACGAAACTGCAGGTTGCCACAGGATTAACCCATTCAGAGACGATAATCTGAATACTTTCAGGGTAATTATGTTTGGCCAGCTCCCAGGTATCACTAACGGAACTCCAGCTGACAGATCTTTGCTTCAATGTATTGTGGCGAACCTGGCGGCAGCGACTGCGGTACTCGGCCAGTTCGCTGGCATTTTCTATTTGCAAAATTTTCATCAAATGATTGGCGCTGTGGATAGCAGAGTTGCTTCCATCGCGGCGCTGTTCAATATAGCGAAAGGCACAAGTAATAACGCCTTTTTGCGCGCTCCTTAATTCCTTACTATCCGATGAAGCGGCGAGGGAGATAGAGTTCAGGATTAAAAGCGATAGATAAAGTGATACAGTGATTTTTAGCATTTATGGCGTCCAGGTTATAAGTAACTCAACAGTCCTCATATATGAATAAACCTGATAATATAAGTTAGAAAAATGCGCTAAAAACGATAGTGATTTAATTTTTTGCTGAACTTGGGCCATTTCTAGCTATAATGGCAGCATGCACAAGGTATTTATCAGCTACTCCTCAAAAGATGTGGAGAGCGCCAATAAGGTTTTACACTATTTTGAACAAAACGGCCTCGCTTGTTGGATGGCCCCAAGGGATATCAAACCAGGCGCCATCTACGCCCAAGCAATTTTAGATGCCATCGCGCAGTCCCAGGTTTTTCTCATCATCTATAGCAAGCATGCACAGGACTCAGTCCAGGTACAAAGGGAGACTGATCGGGCGGTTAACGCCAAGCTATTAATTTTGCCTTTGTTGATCGAGGTGATTAAACCCCAGGGACCGATGGAGTATTATCTGTGTAATACTCATTGGCTTTCTTGTACTGAAAATTTTGATCAAGGTTTAGAGCTGGCGCTGGAAACTATTAATCAGAGTTGTCATGAACAAGAAGCAAAAAGTCGGCCGCGATCAGAAGTAAAGAAAGTTCAAGCTAAATCCAAGGCCAAGGCGCCAGCAAAAAAAAATACCATTAGTCCCTTTTCAATTATTGTCGCAGTCCTTTTGATTTTTTTGCTTGCCTACAAATACTATCCTAAGAAAATAGCGCCTCAGCAGCCTGCTCATATGTCTCAAGAAATGGTGCAAATGCAAGGGCCAGAAGACAGACATGGGCCAGAGCAGGATGATGGCATATTTGAAAGAAGACAAGACTTTAAAGCGATTCAAGCATTTTTACCCTCGGCCCTTTCACAAAAATTGACTCAGAAAGAAATTCAATCCTTGCGTGATCCGGAACTTGAAATGTTGGAATGGAGCATCTTGGCCAAACTTGGCCACGCCTGGAATCAAAGGGAGCTGCAGAATTTTTTTAAACAATTTGATTGGTATAAACCTGACCCGGTCGAAGGGGATTATGATAGGTACTCAGCACATTTTTGGGAAACAAAAGTTGCTTATCCTATTTCATATAATCTTGAAGTTATTGGCGAGGCCCGCAGAGACCATTTACGACAAGAAATTGCCAATGAGTACGTAGGGACAAAACGTGGCAGTGAGTATTTTATCTTTGATTCGCTCTTTGTTTTGCCAAATGGAAGTTTGAATAGAGATGTGGCAGAGATGGCAAAAATGCGCAGCTGGGAATTATTAAATCGTATGCTTGAGTCGCTTTTGCATGAGCATCGCTATCTTATTAAAAGATCTAAATTTAACGAAAAAGATCAATTGCAGGGCGCACCGATGCAAGAATTAGTCAATCAGACTGGTGCCAGCGCCATCATTGTTTTTAATCTTGGGGCCGCCCCCGAAGCTGGATTTAGTCTAAGCTATCACCAGGGATCTGACAGTCACAAGACAGATATTTCTATGCTGGCCAAATCTATTCATCTATCGCTACGGCAGAATATCAAGAACCAATTAAAAGACGGGGGAATTTTCCCGATAAAGTCTGCCATCTACACGGTACCAGTGATTTTTATTAATATTGGAAGGCTAGACAGTGAAGAGAACTTTCGACTTATAAGCAATGATAAATTTGTTGAGAGCGTCGCAAAGGCGATTGAAAAGGGCGTTATAAGCTATCTTCAGTAAAGAATTAGATTAAATTAAACACCCCATGACACCCGAGCATAAGACTTGCATTTTTTAACATTTGCTTACTCCTGCATTTTATCACTCTGCTGAAACATTTTGTGGATAGAATAAAGTATTACGCTCTAAGGAAGGAGTTATTATGCAACGTTTAGTAGGAATGTTTCTTATTCTATTTTCATTTCAGGCCATAGCAGGTTTGGAGAAAGCACCCCCAGCAATTAGTGTCGGACGTGATGGCGAGAAAGCTGTCTTTGTGGATTTTTCACGCGCAGAATATGAAATTGTCTATGATATTGCTGCCGGTAGCGCTTGGGCGCAAAGTACCATATGGTTTGAAAACAAAGAGGTGGGTTATCCCATTTTTGATCTAGTCTCTGAACCACAGTCACTAACAGTTGATGGGGTCTCAACCACCGCTCCTTTATATACTATTCCAGGGGCAACTAAATTGCGCTATGCTAATCAACTTTTGCAACCAGGCAAGCACAGCATGAGCATGCGCCACCAATTAAGTCGCAATGTGGTTTTTTCAGGTGCGCAAGTTAAGAGTGCCTTTTGGACTTCGGATCTGGACGATCGTGAGTTTTTAGAACAGTACCTGCCAACCAATATGGAATTTGACCAATATAAAATGTCGCTCAAAGTAGTGGTTCGTGGCAGCAGCACTGAGCATGAAATCTTCACCAATGGTGAAGCAAAAGTCAGTGCCAGCAACGAGTGGCTGATAGAATTTCCAGAATACTTTAATGCTTCTTCCATCTTTTTTCATCTGACTCCAAGCTCTGCCTTTCGCCAGGTGAATTTCAATTATCGCTCAATTGATGGGCGTGAAATTCCCGTCACTATTTATAGCACTCAATCACTTAGCAGTTTTGAAAGCAGAACTAAGAGTACATTGGCCGAACTTGAAAATGACTACGGCGCTTTTCCTCATCAAAAGGTTGTTATCTACGGCGCAGGTAGCGGCGGCATGGAGTATTGTGGAGCAACCATGACAAGTCTTTGGGCCTTGTCGCACGAGCTGACCCATTCTTATTTCGCTCGCGGTGTGATGCCTGCCGCCGGCAACGCCGGATGGATCGATGAAGCGATTGCCAGCTGGCGCGATGCTGATTATCGCCAGAGCAGTTTGTCTTCTTTGTCGCCCTCACAAATGGCCGGTCACTCTGTTTACACTCGCATGACTGATGATGACGCCTATTCCAAGGGTGAGAGGTTTATGGGTTACTTGGACAGACTTTTCACTGCTCAAGGTGGGCTCAAGAAATTTTTGCGCGATCTAGTTGAAAAGCGCCTGTTTAAACCAATGCTCAACGAAGAGTTTAAGCAGGATTTGGAGCTTTATTTCAACCACTCTTTGGACAATGAATTTTCCAAGTACATTATGGGCAAAAAGGGTGACAAGTTTGACTATGAAGTCGCCAATCCTTACCACCCCAAACTCACCCCCTCACAATTGCTAAAACTCCTATAGGTACGTGATACTTTTTTGTAGGTTGCCGCATTAATGGGCCTTAAATTGCAAGCGTTTATAAAAGCAAAACTTTTAAAGCGCTTGCATACTTTCTTTTAAGGAGGAAAGTATGGCCAGAAAGCAACTTATAAGAACTCACCAGTTTCCCTATCACATTACTTCTCGCTCTAACAATAAAGAGTGGTTTTACATCCCCACCGATTGCGTGTGGAAATATGCCAAAATCTTATTGCGGCAAGGGAGTGTGAATTTTAACACCAAAATTCATGCCTTCGTTTTAATGTCAAATCACTATCATTTAATAATAAGAACGCCTGACTCCAATATTGATGCCTTTATGCAGTACTTTAATAAGCAATTGGGCCAATCAATATCCCGCTCTGCAGGTCGCATAAATAGAATTTTTGGTGCTCCCTATAAATGGAGTCTCATTCAAGATCAAAATTATTATCTCAATGTTTATCGTTACATTTATCAAAATCCTCTGCGAGCATCTTTGGCCAAGAAAGTTGAGGATTACCCCTATTCGACATTATCTAACGGAAAGTTGGATCAGATTGTATGTGAAAGATTAATTGAAATGGATGGTGCTGGCGAAGTGCTATGGTTGAACCAGGAAGTCCTACCAAAGGAAATTTCATCTATAAAACGTGGCCTAAAAAAAGATATTTTTCTACCGGGGCGGGATCTCACTCAATGGAAAAGACCGAATGTTTTTTGATGCATATCACCTCAAAAAAGTATCACGTACCTTTTGGGGGGGGCGGGGCCTGAGGGTTTCGGTCCAATTGCTTAAAATCATTTGATAAGTGGATTTCCAACCGGGTAGGTCCTGTGACAGATTGAAAAGGTTTTCGGTTGCCTGGCAAACAATGGTTAATTTCTCTTCATCACTGGAGTTATTAAAAGCAATTTTTGATTCCAGCTGGTTTTCTTGTGTTTGGGTCAGACCAACACTTCGATAGAGTACTTTTCGCTTATCCACTTGATAGGAATCAAGATAATTAATAATCCAGCTTTCATCATATTTAAAAAACTCTTTGAGCACAAAGGCGGGAAAAAGTTTTAACAGGTGAAAGGGGATCTTTTTTTGAATTGACTCAAATAATATATCAATTTTCTTTTGGCCATAGAGTTCTTGATAGTAGAGTTGCTCTTTTTCACTATCCATTAATAATAAGAGGTCCTGAACCTCAATATTTTTTTGTTTTGGTTGGGGGGCCACAAACAGGTCCAACTTATTTAAGAGTTCCATATCTTCAGATTTGTTCAAGTTCATATTTTTTTTGTTGATGATTGTACTAACGATCTGTTGATATTTATCCTGCTGCATATCCGTTAAAAGAACCTTCAAATAGGGCGGTTTGATATAGGAGCATAGGGATAGTTGAACCCTTTCATCTGAAAGCAAGAAGGCCATCAAATCTTTTTTGTGCATGCTGGACATCTTGTAGATTATTTTTTTACGTACTTTGGTGCCTTCTTTTCCGGTTATTGCTTCGACCAGAAAATATAAGTAATGATTGAGCTTGGTCTCTTCCTCAATGGCGGCAATACCATGTCTCCAATTTCTTCTTTCTTCAGGCGATAAATCGGCCATCAGTGACATAATTTGCGCCTGAGTAAAGTTACTTAAAATAAATTCATAGATGTCGTTGCCAATGCTATATTTTTTAAAGTTTTTAAACAGTTCACGTGAAAGGAGCATGCACCATTGCGGATTTTTTATAATTAGGTCTTCAAAATGCGCCAATGGGTTGATTGAATTGTACCTCTTTATTTTGAGGATCTTGGTAATAAGAAATAAAGAGGCGGCACAAAAAATGGCAGAAGAGGCGACGATCATCCAGTGCTGAATTAGAAACGCAGGTATTACTTCATAAATGGGGAACTCATTTGCATTTATCATATTTTTTGGACATCCTGTCTTGGTCAATTAATCGGTTTATGTCGCTAAGATAAAAAGAATAATGGCGAAATGATTATAAGGGGTATTCTTTGCCGCAAAAAACGGAGCGAAAGAGTCAAATCGATAGGCCTGTTTAGGTCCTCTAGCATTAAAATTGAACGCCGACAGCGGTGGAGAGGAAAAATTGAAAGCTGTCGATGTTGCTAGTCAATCCGCGAAACTCTTTGATACGCGTATACATGGCCCCCAAGTCTAGGCCGAAGGTGAAGTGTGAAATGGAAAACTGGAGCGCGCCATTGGCCTTGGACATCAGGCCTACGCGAGCTAAATCGGAAGTTCCTCCAGTTAGCTCAAGCCCCAGAAACATTTCCTTGAATCCCCAATAAATGGCCGGGCCGCCCATAATGTAAGATCCATCATTGGAAGAACTCCAAGTCGCGGCCTTGTCAGTGATGCTGTGGCGTCCACCCTCTACCACCAATCCCATTTGCGAGCCAATTTCATCTCCCATGCTCAAAGTCAGACGTGCTCCATATAAATTGCCCGAGCGACTGATGCCCTGGCCGATATCGCTTTTGAACATGCGTGTGTAAACTGTCTCAACTTGCCAGCGACCGGAAACATCGTCGCCTTTTATCCAATTATAGATATATTTAAGCGTGTATGGAATCCAGACTATTAAAACTACTACGCCAATGACGGCAAAAACGATGAGGGCCGAGTCTTTTGATGATCCTGACTTGCTCAGGGCATTGATGGTGTTTGAAAGCCCTTCTGCATTATTGTTTGGCGTTGATTCTTTTTTAAGTCCAGACGGTTTGCTCTGTTTTTCATGGAGGCAGCGCTGTTTTTCCACCGGGTCAGCAATAAATTGGCAATCACTAATTTGTGCCAGCAATATACGTTGCGAGTGAACGCCAGGAATGTAACTTAGCTCTTGCACTTTTTGCGAGTCCAGTTGCAATACTTCTAAGGCATGAACTGGCGCGTGGATGAGAAAGAGAAAAATCAAAGACAGAAAAATTTTGCTTAACTTCACGTTGGCTTCTTATTTTTAAGTCAGCTCAAGCTGTTTTTTATAACAACACTAAGTTAAGGCAAAGATGCTTTATTTTCCAGTATTAATATTATTCTCTAGCGCCCGCCGCCTAAAAGACTTCCCAGAAAGGGAATGGACGGCCAAGGCCTATAGATGTCAGGAGGTTGGTTGGCCCTACCATCGTCATAGATATATTTAGTGGTATAAAAATAGGGCGAATCATTACGGCACTTTTGATAGACCACTAGATTTATAAAATCTTTTTTAGATATATTAAAGTTAGGAATGAAATCGGTTTTACGAGTCGCGGTCTCAGGCGTCATAGGTAGCGTTATGCGATCTCTGACGGCAATAAATTGTGGACCTCTTTTGGTCAGGAATTTCATCTCGCCCCAGGGACTTGTAAAATTTCCTTGCACAAAAACACTTATGTCGATGGCCTCAAGTGAAAGCAGCTCAAGATTAAAGTCTTCTAGGTTAACGGATTTGTTGATTGGTACTTCTGCAATGTATTCTTGTTCAAGTCTTTGACCTGCCGCTTCGATACTTGGCGCCATATCGCCGACAACGCCGCCTAAATATTGATAGAGCCTGACGGCCTCAGTATAGGCGAGGTTGCAGCTTAATCTTTCGTGAGGCCCAGGCGACTGTGCTAAAACATTTGTGGTTACAAATATGCTGACGACAAATAGTAAATGCTTAAAATTTTTTTTCATGATCGACCTCCCACGTCCCTAATTAAAACTGACACACCCTGCCTGTGTAGATACAAAATCAAGGCCAAGAATTGGGCCTAAAATCAGTATGTTATGGCCAGATTTATGCTTATTTTTGTGACATAGTCAAAAAATAGCACAATCGGCTGACATGTAGTGGCTCAGGACATAGTGAACAGTGAGAGAGGTGAAAACCAATGCTGGAGCT
>Ga0066639_10004231_pt1 | contig 12294 bp, 13 predicted proteins | sample CryGeyCG2114_010_2_FD_59504 | JGI IMG/M metagenome (GOLD analysis project Ga0066639, IMG submission 59504) | Groundwater microbial communities from aquifer - Crystal Geyser CG10_big_fil_rev_8/21/14_0.10 | ecosystem: Environmental > Aquatic > Deep subsurface > Groundwater | place: USA: Utah...
ACCTATCACCTATGACGTTTATTGAAACACAGATTCCAAAAAGTACGTGACGCGTACAGACTCTTTCGAGGTAAGAATAATCGTGTATAATACCTCCATGACCAAAGTCGAAGATCCTGAGCAAAGTCGAAGGAAACAAAAAGCCAAAGAAGTCGTCAAACGTCTTAAAAAAATCTATCCCCAGCCAAAAACCGCTCTGAACCACTCAAGCCCACTCGAACTTCTCATTGCGACGATACTTTCTGCACAGTGTACTGACAAACTCATAAACTCTGTGACCCCAGAACTCTTCAGAAAATACAATACCGCCAAAGCATACGCTAATGCAGAGTACGATGAGCTAAACCAAATGATCAAAAAAGTTACGTTTCATAACAATAAAGCAAAATCTGTGATCGCAGCCTGTAAAATCGTTGACGAAAAATATGGCGGCAAAGTTCCAGATACTATGGAAGAACTCGACGCACTACCTGGTGTTGCACGAAAAACAGCCAATGTAGTGCTCGGCCAAGCATTTGGGAAAGCTGAAGGAATAGTCGTTGATACACATGTTCGTAGACTTTCAAACAAATTGGGCCTGACAAATTCTCAAGATCCGAAAAAAATCGAAGAAGATCTGATGAACGTTGTTCCAAAAGAAGACTGGATCGATTTTGCCTCAGCTCTTATCCTCTATGGCCGTGAATATTCCCCAGCCAGAGGCAAAGGGAATAACGAAGACATCCTCATGGATTTGTACATCAACTAATTACTCACAACACGGATCTTTAAAGCTGCAGTTTTTACATACTGCATCGCGTGTACCGGGCATATCTCCCATCAAGGAGTCGCACCGTGGGCAACTTTGTGCTCTGATTGCGCGACATTCTAATACTACATTTGAGTCTTCCATGTTAATTTCAAATTTTAAATTGAAAATTAACTCGGCCAGACTTGGCGAAGTTCTCGTCCTTTTTCATCAACTTCGATAATCACAATCGCATTCACCGGACAGGATTTCGCACCATTCATAATATTCTCCGGTGTATCATCAATATCCTCATTTGCAACGAAATCTGATGATACTGTTCCATCTTTTTTCTTCACAACAGACTTTCCGTCTTTCTCAAGATGAAACGTGTTGGGGGCTACATCTTCACACGAACCGGATCCGATACAAAAAGATCTATCTACTTTTACTTTAAAAGGCATCTTTGAAAAACTCCAAGAACCAAACCTGCCTGTCGGCAGGCAGGTGACAAATTCCAAATAAAATCCAAATCTCAGAGTTAGAAACTTCGAATTTGAGAGGTGGAATTTATTTGATATTTGATGCTTGTGATTTGGTATTTCATGCCAGGCAGTCTCGTAGGACATACAGTCCCAAAAGTGCGCATTTTTTCCGAGCATCTGAAATCTCAATGCCCAGAATATCAATCAACTCATCATCAGTGAGTTGTTTTATATGTTTTTTCTTCTTATCCTTTACATACTCTGTCAAGATTGATGTTGAAGAAATACTAATCGCACATCCTTTTCCTAAAAAGGAAATATCATAGACCTCATCATTGTTAAATTGAATAAACAGCTCAATTTCGTCACCGCAAAGCGGATTTTGTTGTTTTGATTTCGCATCAAATGCATTGAGTGTTCCGTAGTTTTGAGGATTTCGGAAATTCTCAAGTATTTCTTCTCGGTATAAATTGGCAGGATCAGACATAACTATAAAAAAATCAAGAACCAAGATCCAAATTCCAAATAAACTTCAAAATACAAACTCAAAATCTAAAAATTCGAATTTGATAGTTGGAATTTATTTGATATTTGATGCTTGTGATTTGGATTTTCAAATCTTATTATACATCTTTTGGGTAAATTCCAACTGTTTCATCAATAAAAAAATCAGTCCCGTCAGATCGAAGTTTAATATATCCAGTGTTTTCTATAGCTCCACGTGGCATCTGTTCAGAACTAGCAAACCCTAAATGAACAAGAAGTGTTCTCATTACATTACTGTGAGAAATAATGAGTATATTTTTTCCTAAATTTACTATAGACACCTCACGAAGAAAAGTAAAATATCGACCAATAAGAGATGCGTCATTTTCGATCCCATTGCCATCTTGATGATTAAACCGTTCATTTTTTGACATGTTCGATACCATTTTAGACCACTTATCAATCTCTTCCTCAATTTCTGAGAGAAGCCTTCCATCGAGTTTCCCAAAATGTCTCTCACGAAGTACCTGATTCGTCTTTACAGCAATATCACGCTTTAGAGAGAGAATCTCTGCTGTCTCTTTCGAACGAACGAGATCTGAAGCATAGATATGAGAAAAGGGGACATGGGAAAGGCTTTTGTTACGTCTTAATGCTTGATCTTTTCCTAAGTTGGTCAAAGGATAATTTCCACCTAAAATTTTCGCAGCATTTGCCTCTGACTGTGCATGTCGTACAATATATATAGTACAAAACGAATTATCGTTATTCATCTTTTGTAAAAACCTTTTGAGCGTATCTCACGCCCGTTATAAAACGATCAATATCATCCTTGTCATTATATACCGCCAAGCTCATTCTCACAGAAGAATTGATACCCAGTCGCTTGTGAAGAGGCATGGCACAGTGGTGTCCTGCTCGCACGCAAATACCTCTGTCTCCTAAAATTTGGGCAATATCATGCGGATGAATTCCGCCGACACCAAAGGAGACAACACCGATTCTCTTTTCTGTAGTTGACGGTCCGATGATCTCTAAGCCGTCAATGGTGGAAAGCTTCTTAAGAGCATATTCAGTCAGGTCTTCTTCATGTTTCTGTATTTTCTTAAATCCAATTTTTTCAATATATTCAATTGCTTTTCCAAGACTCACGATATCCGCAGCATTCATCGTCCCAGCCTCGAATTTATCAGGACTATCTCGAAATGTCGTTTTTTCAACTGATACCTCTGAGATCATCTGCCCGCCAAAAAGAAACGGATCTAAATCTCTTAGTCTTTCTTTTTTTCCATACAATACTCCAACTCCCATCCCTGCATACATTTTGTGTCCGGAAAACGCCAAGAAGTCACAATCAAGTTTTTGGACATCTATAGGAAAGTGCAACATCGCTTGTGCGCCGTCAACAACGACAATAATATCAGGATTCTCTTTTCTGGCTTTTTTAATAATCTTTGTAGCATCAACAATAGTTCCTAACACATTTGAAACAAGCGTTATTGCAAGGACTCTCGTCTTTTTAAAATCTGGTAGTAACATTTCAAAATCATCAGAAATATTTAACACTTCAAAAAGAGAATCAGTCCGGGAAGAAAGCATCTGCCATGGGACGAAGTTTGAATGATGCTCCAGGACTGTTGTCGTAACAATATCAGAACGAGAAATATTGTGCGACATGGAGTACGAGATCAGATTTAGTGATTCTGTTGTGTTTCGTGTAAAAACAATTTCATCTTTTGACCTTGCATTAATAAACTTTCTAACTTTTTCACGAACTCCATCCACCATACCACTTGCCTTCTCCGATAGGGGATAGATTCCTCTTTTCACATTAGCATTTGATTTTTCATAAAAATCATTTATCGTTTCAATAACAATCTGAGGCTTCTGACTTGTCGCTGCAGAATCCAGATATGTTAGTGGCTGTCCGTTCACTTTAAGGCTAAAAATCGGAAAATCATTTTTATAGTTTTTCATAAGGAAATATGTGAAACACTTTTGAGAATTCGTTTTTTAATTTTTGTTTGTTCTTCGCTTGGAAAATATTTTATAGTAGTATCAAAAAAACCGGACACAACAAGCTTTATTGCTTCTGCCTCCGACAAGCCTCTTGATCTTAAATAAAAGAGCTGCAATGGATCTGGTCTCCCGATAGTCGATGCATGCCCAGCCTTCAGATCATTCTCATCGATCTCAAGAGATGGAACAGATCTGCCTTTGGCACTATTAAACAGTAATAACTTTGATGCAAAATACCCATCAGTTCCTTTGGCGCCTTTTTTTATTGTAATCATACCGTTATTTGAGAATTTCGCATTGCCTGAAAATACACCTCGTATCGTAGTCAAACTTCTCGTTTTCGGCGCTTCGTGGATAACACTCGTGTTAAAAAATAATCTGTTGGTACCTCTTCCTAGACATATCCCAACAATATGAACACTCGCTCCTTCTTGAGAAAGTCTGACAATAATCTCTGTCTCATCCTCCCCATCATCAATCCACACAAATGGTATTGTTTTTTCTTCATTTTTATTTACAATAATCTCCTGCCTAAGCATTTTTTTGGAATATTAAATACTAAACGTGTGCGAACTATGCTAATTATCTCTTCTCCTCAAAGGAGAAGGTGCATTAATACTATCATTCCCCAGCACCTTCCTGCCTGCAGGAAGGTCTCTATCCAACCGCCCCAGTCATCTCTAGTTGAATTAACCGATTAAGTTCTACAGCATATTCCATCGGCAGTTCCCGAACAATCGGCTCGACAAAACCGTTAACTATCATTACCTCTGCCTGACCAAGGGGAATCCCCCGGGATTGGAAATAAAACAGCTGTTCCTCACCAATTTTTGAAACAGATGCTTCGTGTCCTATTGTTACGTCCTCTTCATCAATATCCATCGTCGGATACGTATCTGAACGACTTTGTGGATCTAAAATAAGCGCATCACACCGAACTGTTGATTTACTTTTCTCAGCGCCTTTTATTACTTTTAGTAAACCTCTATAAGATGTCCGTCCACCGTCTTTACTCACAGACTTTGAAGTTATAACTGAGCTTGTTTCTGGTGCCAAATGAATTGCTTTTCCACCTGCGTCCTGATGCTGTCCCTTTCCGGCAAAAGCCAAAGACAATACTTCGCCTCTGGCTTTACGTCCTTTAAGATAAATCGATGGATATTTCATGGTCAGCTGACTCCCTAGGTTCCCATCGATCCACTCGCCAAATCCTTCTTCCTCAACAAACATACGCTTGGTTACCAAGTTGTAGACATTTTTGCTCCAATTCTGAATCGTGGTATAGCGAACACGAGCTCCTTTTTTGACGATAATCTCAACAACGGCTGAATGAAGTGAGTCAGTGGTAAAAATCGGCGCCGTACAACCCTCGACATAATGAACATATGACCCTTCATCTGCAATGATAAGCGTTCGTTCAAACTGCCCCATGTTCTTGGCATTAATTCGGAAATATGCTTGAAGAGGCAAATCCACACGAACTCCTTTTGGAACATAGATAAACGATCCCCCAGACCATACAGCACTATTGAGTGCTGCAAATTTATTGTCTCCTGGCGGAACAACTTTCCCAAAATACTCTTTAAAAAACTCCGGGTATTTTTGAAGGGCTGTATCTGTGTCCAGAAAAATCACACCTTTTTTCGAAAGCATCTTTGAGATGCTGTGATACACGACTTCTGAGTCATACTGCGCACCGACACCTGCTAAAAATTTCTTCTCTGCTTCAGGAATTCCAATCTTATCAAACGTATTTTTAATTTCTGAAGGGATATCGTCCCATGTGCGTCCCTGCTTCTCTGTCGGTTTTATGTAATAATAAATCTTGTTAAAATCAATGTTTGAGAGGTTTCCTCCCCATGTCGGCAGAAATTTAGAATAAAAAATCTCCAAAGCCGTAAGCCTTCTGTCAAGCATCCATTTGGGCTCACTTTTCATCGCAGAAATTTCTTTGACAATTTTTTTTGAGAGACCAACTGGTGCTGAATAAAACGGTTTTCCTTTATCGTAAAACCCAAATTGATATGGAATATCAAAACTCTGCATACATATTAACTATACGCCATTAGCTATTTGCTATACGCTAAATGGTGCATATCCTTCTTTCTCAATACGTCTGACCAAACTCATTTTTCCTGATTTTTGTATATTTCCATTTATTAATACATGAACCTTGTCTGGTTTGACGAAATGTAATATGCGTTGATAATGCGTGATCATAAGAACACTTAATTTTTGCTTTTTAACAGCGTTTGAAACAGCCTGTGCAACAAGCTTAAGACTGTCGATATCAAGTCCTGAATCAATCTCATCTAATATCGCAATTTTCGGTTTTAGTACAAGCATTTGAACAATCTCGCATCTCTTCCTTTCTCCTCCTGAAAACCCTTCATTGACAGATCGATGCATAAAAGACTCCGAAAGTCCTACCTCATCTAATGCTTCTTTTACTAACACTTTAAACTCTGATAATATCATTTTTTTATCCGGATGAAGTTCTTTGTATGCAGTTCTAAGAAACGCGAGAAGTGACACACCTGTTATTTCAACAGGAGATTGAAAAGAAACAAAAAGCCCCTCTTTCGCCCGCTCTTCAGGAGTCAAATCATTCACATCAATTCCATTTATTTTAAATTGAAAATTTGAAATTTGTCCCGCGAAGCGGGATCCCGCTTCGCGGGACAATTGGATATTGTATCCCGGATGTCCCATCAAACTCATTGCAAGTGTTGACTTACCAGACCCGTTTGGTCCCATAATTGCATGAACTTCTCCTTTTTTGAGTTCAAGCTTGATATTATGAAGGATTTCTTTCTCCTGAATTGCGATGCTCAAATTGTTAAGAGCTAACACTGGATCATGCTGCATGTCTATAGTTTATAAATTCGGCAAGAGTCATGTTCGAGACTTTGTCAAGAAATTCTTTGTTAAGTTTCCTCCAGACTCTTCCTGTTGGACAAATATCAACTTTATCACAAGAATTTTTATGTTTTCCATAGCTACAACATTCAAGCATTGGTTTATCTGAAAAAACAGTTAAAACTTCTCCCAGTTTTAACTCGCCAGGGCTTTTAACAAGCAAGTATCCACCTTTTTTTCCTTCCACTCCACGAATTATACCTGCATGAACCAATGTATTAGCTAAATTGCGAAGAAACAAGGAGGAAATGTTGTATTTTTTTGCAATCTGAGAAAGAGGAATACGGGAAATCTCATAGTTGAGAGCTAATTCATTGACAAGAAGAACTGCATAATCTTCACTTCGAGAAAACCGTATCATACAAACTATACCAAAAGTTGTATCAGTTTAGTTTATGACATATCGATTGTCAATTTCTTGATAATGTCTCAACTTATACACTTTTACAACAGACACTTCCCAAACATCCTCAATTTCAGCTCTCCCAAATCCTGCTACTTCCCAAAGAGAGTGCCCCAAAGGCTGACAGTTGGGATCTTCGCAGACGATAAGAAGCTGATCTGTTATGGACGTTCTTTCAGGATCAACAGCTTCATTTTTGATTGTTACTGGATTTCTGTCATGTAGATCAAAAAAGTACCTATACCCATGATCTGAGTTCCCGAGTGTCAAAAGCGCAAAATTAAATGGTTTTCCCTCAGTTTTTTCTAGGACAAATTCTGCAATCATTCGAACCTGATCTTTTTGTCTGTTCGGTTCATATTGGAAAGGATATCCATAGAGATTTATCATGACAAGGCCTACAAATACAGAAGAAGAAAAAAGAGAAAGTAAGAAAACGCGTTTATTTTTCCAGTCTCTCAAATGGAAAAGCACAAGAAACGGAATTGGAAGAAACAAATACAAAATATTCTCTCTGATGTAAGGAATATCCAAATGATACAATGCAATAACAGACACGATATACCAAACAAAAGAAAGAGCGATAACAGACTGTCTTGTTTTTGAAAGAAGACTACCAACTAAAAGAAACGGCAAAGGAAATAAAAATTCAAAATAGTAGTCATAAATTGATTTTTGATACAAGCCAAAGAGAAGTATTCCTATCCCAAACCAAAGTCCAATAAATAACTTCCAAATTGAATCTTTTATACGGAAAATGACAAACATTGCTGCGATACCAAGCATGACTGTCCCCCAAAACCATAGCGATGCCTCAACTGTTTCCTTTGTGCTTATTTGTTCAGGGGGAGGAAACCTTGTGATAAGCCGTCCAAATAATCTAAAAAATACGTTTCCGACTGTTTCAAAAAATGGCCTCTGTATAGTTTCACCTGTACTTTCTTGATCGAGAATAAATCCGAGTATTGTTTTGAAATTTGGAAATCCGTGTTTTATTTCAAATGCCAAAAATGGTGAAAATCCAACGATACATCCTCCAAAAAAAGCAAGTGACTGTTTCAAGCTTTTCTTTACTACTTTTGATCGATGGAAAAAGTAATTACCAAGTACAATAAAAAAGAAAATAACAATTCCAAAAAACAGTTCTATATAATGAAGCTGCAACATTAGTCCAAATAATATTCCGGAAACAACGTATAAGGAAAGTTTTTGAAGCTTCATTGCTTTATACAAAACAAGAGCCATTACGAGCGAAAAAAACGGCATTGGATTTGGGTTCCAGGAAGAACGTGAGTATGCAATTACGACAGGAGAAATAGTATAAAGAAACGCTGCAATAAGCCCAGCAGTGTTTCCAAAAATTCGCTTACCAATAACATATACTAAAAACACTGTTATAATTCCAAGAAGTGCAATCATAACCGCAGGTCCAACGGGATCATAATTAAACAGCCATAAAAATGGCGCCATGAAGTAGTAATAGATCGGACCAGTAAAGAAATCACCTGCAGATGCACGAGGTCCAAGAAGTGTCAAATCCCCTCCCAAAATCCCCCTCACTACTAAGACATCACGACCTTCATCACCAAGAAACGTCATGTAATCGGAAATGCGATTGAGCCTCAAGTAAGCGGCCAATGAAAGAATACTTGCTAACAACCATGTATGGGGGTTTTTGAAATTTGAAATTTGAAATTTGAAATTTGAAATTTTTTTTAGCCCACCATGTTCTGAAATTTTGAGAGAAAAGAAACGTGCCACCTTTTCCATATAAATAGATTATACATAGAATAACTGTAAGGAATCACCAAGAAACCAATTGCCAAAGGGAGAGTTACCTGTCTTACAACAACTGTGTCACCAAAAATATGTGTTGATATCCATATGGATCCTGTGATGAGTGCAAGTGACCCTGCTGAAACAAGGTTAAACTGAAGGAATTTAATAAAGAGCTTGGATTTTTTTTCTATTTTTTGGTGTGAAAATGACCATGAATTATTCACGATAAAATTCCAAATGATTGAGAGCTCAGCACTGAAAAATGCGGCAAGAGGTGATGCGAGCCCGGCACCTTGGACTAAAACCTCAAGTGATACGGCATTGATAATATATCCGACAAACCCTGTAATCCCATATTTAAGAAATGGAGAATGCACAAGTTCCCAAAATCGTTCCTTAAAGACATAAAACAAAAGATTAACAATATATTGAAGTGGGGCGATTTTTGAGCTACCCAATTTCCTATCTCGAAAATGTATCGGGACTTCGGCTACTTTATAGCCATCAAGCAGCGATTTGTATAGTGCTGCAACCTGAAACGTATATCCAGAGTATGGACGAAGCTTATCCCTTTCTTTGAGAAATACCTCTTTTCGGTAAGCACGAAAGCCACTCGTCCAATCATGAAGCCAGACTCTTCCTGTTACGAGTCTGACTATCAGATTGCCACTAATCGAGAACGCTTTTCGATGAATTGGCCAATTGGGCGGCATTGATCCACCTCCGCTATATCTTGTTCCCGTTACAACATCATTTCCTCTTTCTATCTTTTCAAGATATTTTGGGATCATATGAGGATCAAACTGCAAATCGGCGTCAATACTGATAACAACATCTGCTTTCAGGTGCTCTATAGCATATGTCATCGACCTTATATACGCTGCACCTAGTCCCTTTTTTTCTCCACTATTTAAGCCAAGATTTTCCCATTTTTTCATTAGTTCTTTAACAACGTCACCTGTTCCATCAGGAGAATTATCATCAGCAACCAAAATCGATAACTCATGACCTTTAATTTTTGGAAAAACTTCCTCTTCAAGAATTGAGATAAGTTTCTCAATGTTACCTTTCTCATTATATGTAGCAGGAATTACAACAATTTTCATAATGATTTAAAATATTCAATCGTTTTTTTTAATCCTTCTTCAAACGAAACTTGAGGTTCCCATCCAAGTTTCTCTTTCGCTTCTGTGATATCGGGCTTTCGTTTCTTCGGATCATCCTCTGGAAGAGGTTCACATCCGATCTCAGATTCAGAACCCGTTAGTTCTTTTACTATTGTAGCAACTTCTAAAATAGTTCGTTCATCCGGGTTGCCAAGATTAAAAACGTTACCCTCTGTTTCCTCATTTTCCATGGCACGTACTAAGCCTTCAACCATATCTGACACAAAACAAAAACTTCGCGTCTGACTGCCATCTCCATATACAGTCATGTTTTCTCCTTTCAATGCTTGAACAATGAAATTTGAGACTACTCTCCCATCATCTGGCATCATTTGTGGGCCATACGTATTAAAAATCCTCACGATGCGTACATTCGCACTATATGTTCGATAAAAAGCCATAGTCATTGCTTCTCCAAATCGCTTCCCTTCATCATAGACTGAACGAACTCCGATGGGATTCACATTCCCAAAATATGTCTCAGGTTGTGGCGAAACCTCGGGGTCGCCATATACTTCTGATGTTGATGCATCCAAAAACTTCGCATTATATTCTCTTGCAAGACGTAACATATGATATGTACCTATTGAATTTACAAGGAGTGTTTCAATCGGAAATGCAATATAGCTTCTCTTGCTTTGTTTGTTTGGTGATGCAGGAGATGCGAGATGGTATATTGCATCTATGTGATCTATTCCGTATGATTTTGGATCAAAAACATGTGTGACGTCAAAATCGATGAGTGTAAAATGTGGATTCAGCAGGAGATCTGAAACATTATTTCTATTTCCCGTCAAAAAATTGTCGAGGACAATAACTCTTTCTCCACGAGCTACGAGTCTTCTTGCCAAATGTGAACCGATAAAGCCCGCTCCGCCAGTAATAAATACATGTTTCATAATTATCGGGAATACTGTATCTGTATGAGGAAAATATTATCCACAGAATTATTTTGTGAAATGGAGACTATGTTTCGTTATTTTTTTTCTCCATCTCAACATCCGACTTCACCATCATCTCAACCAGTTGCCGAAATGATGTCTTTGGTGACCATTCAAGAATTTCTTTTGCTTTGGAGTAGTCACCAATAAGATTGTCTACCTCTGCAGGTCGCATAAATTCTGGTTTATTTGCGACAATATGTTTTTTCCAATCTGTAATACCGACCGTTTCAAACGCAAGCTGAACGAACTCTTCAACGCTATGATTTTCACCCGTTGCAATGACGTAATCATCTGGGTTATCTTGCTGAAGCATCATCCACATAGCTTCAACATAGTCACCAGCATATCCCCAGTCACGCATCGCGTCCAAATTACCAAGCTCAAGTGTCTCTTGTTTCCCAAGAGAAATAAGCGCAACTGCGTGACTTATCTTGCGTGTTACAAACTCAAGACCTCGACGTGGTGATTCATGATTAAAAAGTATTCCTGAACAGGCAAACAGGTCGTAACTCTCTCTGTAATTAAGAGTAATATAGTGACCATAAACCTTTGCGACCCCATAGGGACTTCGAGGATAAAATCGCGTCGTTTCTTTTTGGGGAGTTTCTGTCACTTTTCCAAACATCTCCGAACTTGAAGCTTGATAAAATCTAATTTTTGGACTCACTGCTCGTATTGCCTCAAGCATCCTTGTGACTCCAATTGCTGTAAATTCACCAGTAAGAACTGGCTGATTCCATGAGGTTTTGACAAAAGACTGCGCTGCTAGATTATATACTTCTTCAGGATCAGCTATCTTAACCGCTTCAGTCAGTGAACTTTGATCTAATAGATCACCTGACAACAATGTCACTTTGTCAGCAATATGTTTGATATTCCCAAAGTTTTGTGTACTTGTGCGGCGTGTTAATCCGAAAACTTCGTATCCTTTTCCAAGAAGAAATTCTGCAAGATATGAACCGTCCTGACCTGTAATGCCTGTAATAAGTGCGCGTTTTGCCATAAATTGTTATCTCATTCTAAGATATATTCCGCCAATAGTCCAGTACATCGTGGAGTGACTGTTCTAAAGATATATGAGGCTCCCAACCAGTTTTCTTTGTCAATTTTGTTCTATCACACAAATTATCAGGGATATCAACAGGCTTCAGAAGAGACTGATCTACTTCGACTTGAATAGGTGCAGTAGAAAACGATATTAATGTGTGCAAGACTTCTGAAATTGGTGTCGATTTTCCAGACCCAATATTATAAACATCTCCAACATCACCTTTTTGCACAATCTCAAAATAAGCCCTTACGATATCTCTCACATCAGTAAAATCTCGTTTTGCACTCAGATTGCCAACATGAAGTACTGGATCTT
>Ga0066639_10004232_pt1 | contig 12289 bp, 7 predicted proteins | sample CryGeyCG2114_010_2_FD_59504 | JGI IMG/M metagenome (GOLD analysis project Ga0066639, IMG submission 59504) | Groundwater microbial communities from aquifer - Crystal Geyser CG10_big_fil_rev_8/21/14_0.10 | ecosystem: Environmental > Aquatic > Deep subsurface > Groundwater | place: USA: Utah...
TCAACTCAAACTATCACATGGAAAACTAGCGGATTTAGCCCTACAGCAAATGTTAGCGTTGATGTATCGGCATTGGTAGCCCTTGGATATGTTGATTACCTACAAGTTCCTTCATTAAATGATGGGATAGAAGAGATCACGGTGCCGTTTGCTCCATCAGGATCTAATTATCTAGCAAGCGTTGCAGTATGGGAAGGAATCTCACAAATAAGGGATGAGAGTGATTCAACAATTACGATTTTTGATAAGGGGACTTCAGGGGTGTTACCAACTTGTACGCTCACTGCAGATAAAACATCATATAATGTTGGAGACTCGATTAAGTTCAGCTGGAAAAGCAAGAATGCAACCTATGCTACTTGGCAACAGGATACTTCAGGTAAAGATACGCTAACGTTGCCAAGTGATAAACTTTCCGCAAGCGGTTCACAATTAATCACGGCGAGCGGTACAGGAAACCCAAGCGTAACTTTACTTGTGTATGGAGCAGATGGAAGTAGCGGATTGTGTAAGACAACCGTTTCTATAACCGGACCTTCATTAAATATTCTTTCACCAAATGGTGGAGGAGTTTATGGTGATGGAGTTTTTGCTAACGATAAATCTTTTACCGTTACATGGAGCTCTCAAGGAATTGTGGGTTCTCAAAAGATAGATATTCTTGCGGAAGAATTTAGCGATGGCGGACTACTTACAGCCACGCACACGCTCAAACTGCAAACCTCAAATGATGGGAAAGAAACAGTTAAACTTCCCTCCACAGCACCAGGCGGAGCGTATAAGATTCGGATCAACATCAATATAAATGGAAATATTGTTACTGATGTAAGCGATGGATTAATACCATTCACATTTTCCCCATTTCTTCAGATAGTTTCGCCAAACGGCGGCGAGGTGTTACCAAAAGGGAAAACTATTCAATTGATGTGGACAAGTCTCAATATGAGTGGCAGTAAGATTGATTTCTACCTTGTAAATCAAATCACAGGAGCGGAATATATACTTGCTAAAGGGAAAGATAACGATGGATCAGTTGGGCCAACGATTAGCACCACGGTTCCCGATGGAGCATATAAACTAAAAGCAGAGGTAAACTTTAATGGAGCCATTATTACAGATATGAGTGATGCTTCGTTTACGGTTGGCAATGGGTCGGGCTTCGGCTTTAGTAACTCTAATTCACAGATTGCTGCGGTGTTAAATGCATTGCAGGCAATAACGTTACAGCTACAAACACTGCTAGCATTTGAGCAATACTAGAGAAGTAGTAATAAAACTCTATAAAAATATCCCGATGTAGTCGGGATATTTTTATAGGTCCGCTTGTTCTTTTTGTTCAACGGCAAGACGCACTTTTTTTTCAATCTCCTTCAAGAGCTTTTTGTCTTCCTTGAGTTTTTCTTTTACTTTCTCCATGCCGACGCCAAGCTTTTGCCCTTCAAATGAATACGTTGCGGCTGACTTGGTAACGACACCATATTTCATTGCTGCGGTCATAACATCTCCTTCATAAGAGATTCCTTTCCCATACATAATGTCGAATTCAGCAATTTTAAACGGAGCAGCAACTTTATTTTTAACTACTTTTGCTCTAGTGCGATTACCAACAACGTCATCACCTTTTTTAATTTGTGCGATGCGGCGGATATCAATACGAACTGATGAATAAAATTTAAGTGCCCGTCCTCCAGGAGTTGTCTCGGGGGAGTTACTGACCAAGCAGTCATCGACAAAGTAGTTGTGATTATCGGCGATGCTGATGTCAAATCGTTGTTTGCTGATGCGTTGTCCGTCCTTGTATGGAACACGCGTTCGAATTTCCTTAATCCGCATCGGCCGCAGGAGTTGGCTTTGTGTTGAGTGTTGTAATGTTGTCGGATGGTAGCGACCACGGTAGTCTTCGGGGAGTTTGTATTCCATGGTTTGGGGGGTGAATGGAGCTATAAGCTCAAAGAATTTTTGTGATTCCGCGACACTGAAAGTGATAGTTTGATATTCACCACACTTGCGCCACGTTGGGTTGATATCAAAGCGAGCGAATATGCGGTTGATGCGTTCATGACTCTCAAGATGATCGCCGAAAGCATTTGTGTAAAGGCTAGCTCGCGGCCTGCGCTTGTATGTTTTGCCTTTCCAGTCGCTTGTTCCGGTTTGAAGGGATCCATCGCCGCAGTACCAGAGGGCGATCATTCGTGGCGTGATTTGATCAACAAGAAACTCAGGAACAATTTTGTGCTGTTTCGGGTAGAACAGGCCGTGCATATCTCCGATACGTAAAAGATGTTTTGTTTCTAAAACGGCAGTACCGCGTTTTGTTGCGGTTACAACATTGCTCGTAATATTGCCGAGCTCTGACGCAAGCCATGAAACATACGCCGATTGTTTTGGTCCGTGCTCTTCCCGGAAGCATGCTGTTTGCTCGCTGTTTTTTTTGATATGCCCGTCGCTAAGGAGTGACCCCATGATAATTTCTTCTTGTTGTGGGGTTAGTGTGGTGTCATTGATATTGACCGAAATTTCATCGCCGGCTTTGAGTTCTTTGGCCGTTTTCCATCCCGCCGGCGTATAGATTTTATGGTCTGGAGTACACGAGAATCCGCGGCGTCCATTACTTGTATGATTTTGTATGAAGAATTGCAAAAATGAATCGGTTTCACCGTTGACGTGCCAGTCAATAATCGGTTTTGCCTCCACTTTTTTATTTTCAAAATTATAGGAAAGTACTTCTATCGGTACAGTTTGATTTACGAGTTTCCCGATTTTTTCTTTGGTGCCGTCAGCAAGCATAACGTTAGTATCGTATGAGAAGCAGCCGAACATAACGCCGATTTTCATTCTGATTTGGTTTATAAAAATGATGAGTGTATCACTACGGCTTGCAATGGCGGTAAGTTTGCGTAGTGCTTGAGACATAAGGCGTGCCTGGAGTCCAATGTTTTGTTGTCCCATTTCTCCTTCAATCTCTGCTCGAGGAGTGAGTGCGGCAACCGAGTCCACAACAACCACATCAATCATTTCTGAGCGAACGAGAGATTCTAAAATATTAAGCGCTTCTTCGCCGTTATCCGGTTGAGAAATTAAAAGCTCACTGACTTTAACGCCAAGCTTTTTGGCATATTCTGGGTCCAAGGCATGTTCAGCGTCAATAAATGCGGCCTTGCCGCCTTTTTTTTGCGCTTGCGCGACAACATTTAATGCAAGCGTGGTATTGTGGTTTACAAAGCCGTTTGCAAAAAAGGTGGCGTGCTTCGGCATCGTAAAATCAACAACATGCGCGCTGGATTTCGCTACGCGTTTAATGCGATCAAAAAAGAAATTCAATTCCGCGAGCATTTCAAAATATTGGTATTCGGGAAGGTTTCGCCCGTCCTTGAAGTGGGCAAGGATACGATTCAGGCGGTTGTAGCTTATGGCACAACCGCGTCCTTTAGGTGCGGGCAGATAATCGTATACGATATTCCAATCGGATCGGTTCGTGGGGCGAATTTTTTTGCCAAATGCATTAAAAAAGACATTGAGGCGGCTATTGAGGTTTGGGATGACGTCTATATTTGTCTGCGGCATTCGGTGCGTATCAAGATATGTTTTGAGCGCCGCATGTTTCCTCTTGCTTCGGAAACCGATTTCTTTGAAGAAACGCCGTTTACTTTCTTGTCCTTCAATATATAGGTAGAAATAGGATGCATCCCGCACCACGCGCTCTTTTCGGTGCGAAGTAATGCCGAAATTAAGGAGAACGGTCTGCAGTTGTTCGGCAAGTTTTGCCGATTTTGTACAGTATTCAATGGTGGCGCTGCTAAAGGTACCGTCGCTTTCAAAAAGGGCGGAGAGAAATGCCGCAACGATCCTTTGGGGAGAGCAAAGGATGCTCCATGGGATTTCTTTCGTTGCTGCGGCATGCCAGCCCAGGCCCGCATGGGCGAGAAATGCGCGAGCTCGGCTGTTGTATATGGCGAGTCGTACAGTGGTTTGCGTGCGTTTATCTCGGGTGATTTTCGGTTTTTCGCCGAAAAGTTTTTGGCAGATGCGGGTGAAGTCGGTATGCACTTCTTTGTCTCCGACAGTGAATTGAATGTTATTTTTATTGAGGCCGCGATCGGTTGTTGTGCCGTCGCCTACGAGGTATCCCAGCAGCAGCGCAAGCGTCGGCGTAACGGTATGCGGATGGGCAAAGGTCTTTTTTGAAAAATTATTTTTATTTCGTTCATAGGTAAACCCAGAAAGATCAACGCCTTTTCCAAAACAATGTTGTCCGCGCTGGATAGCCACCCGGTCATCTTTTTGAAGCTCGTCAAGCCGCCTGAATAAGTAATTGCCGTCTTTGTCAATGATGCGGATGCGGTGGTTTGGCGTTCCTTCAATGACATATCCCTGATGTGTTTCTACGCGGAGGGTTTTTCGTTTTCCATCGTTATAAAAATGGCTGCTCTTGTCGTATGAATGCTCCGCATAGAGGAGAACTTCTTTTTTTTGAAATCCCGGAATAACGAGCGAGCCGAACTGATCAATAGGAAGCATTCCCAACTCTGAAAAAACGATTGAATTTCTGCTAATACATTTACCACTTGATTCTGGGCCGAATATTTCAACAATTCTTCCTTTAGGAAGACCATCAACACCGAGCGCAAGGTCAAGAGAAAAAGAACCTGTTGAGATAGGGTCAACATCAACTTTTTTCGCGGTGCCAAGCTTCATGATGGCGCCTTCACCGTACTTGTCTTGTAAATCTTCTACGAGCTTTTCAAGTGATTTTTCGCTTGGTTCAGTAACGTCTTTTTCTTTTTTTGTAGCCATATTATGAGATTAAGTATACCCGAAGTTTTCCTAAAAGCTAGGAATTGTTTGTATCTCAGGTTGATAGATAACTTGTTTAAGAATAATTGTTTCTCGACCGAGAAGTTTTTTTGCTCGAAACTCAATCACATTGAGCCCAGGTTCAAGACTGTAGAGATATATAAAGTCCCCATTCGGAGCGATAGAAATTTCTTCACCACTAATAAAAAGATTGCCTTCGGTATGAATAACGCCACGCAATTCAATACGTGATGAGCTCGTAATAAGCGTTTCAGGCTTTGGAGTGATGATATCAAGGCGAGGCTTACCAACTAATTGATTAAAATTAAGCGCACCAAAAACAGTGAAAAGAATAACAACCGCGATAGTAATAGTCCATGGCTTACTGATTTTTTTAAGCTCAAAGCGATTGCCTGGCATAACATCTTGCGATCCTGAGCTTTTAATGACAGCAACTTCTTTTTGATATCTCTCCCAGAGTTCATTTTTATCAAGCTCAAGTACTTCAGCTATTTTTAACAAATAACCACGAACATAGGGAGAGGCAGGAAGGCGTGATGTATCACCCTCTAAAAAGGCAGAAATATATCGTTCAGCAATATCGGTTCGTTGGCCCAATTTTGAAGCAGATAAACCTTGTTCATGCATCTGCTCTTTTAGAATAGATTGTAGGGTTTCTTCCATAGACTTGGATTATAGTGGACTTTCTTCGTCTTCGTCAAAGTATATTTCTCGGGGCTTTGCGCCGTCACCTGGGCCAATAAGACCTTTTGCCTCCATAATATCAAGCAAACGTGCTGCGCGCGCATAGCCAACCTTAAGACGACGTTGCAGTAAAGACGCCGATGCTTTCCCTGCTTCTTTGACAATAGTGACCGCATCATCAAGCAATACATCTTCTTCCTCTGTTGCTTCCATATAATCATCAAAGACAATATTTTTACCATTCTCACGACCATCGGGCGTCATTTCGTTGATAGATTCTTCAATTGAATCATCTTCCTCTACTGTTCCTGTATTGTTTTCTCGAATAAAGTCAGTTACTTTTTGTATTTCCTCTTCTGAAATATATGAGGCTTGTATACGTTTTGGCTTTGAGTAATCAGATGAGATAAAAAGCAAATCCCCTCCACCTAAAAGTTTTTCCGCGCCACCAATATCTAAAATAGTCCGTGAATCAATTTGACTCGCAACCTGAAGCGCGATACGAGCAGTAATATTTGCTTTAATGAGCCCGGTAATAACTTCAACAGAAGGACGCTGTGTTGAAAGGAGTAAATGGATGCCTGTTGCGCGTGCCATCTGTGCAAGGCGAACAATGAGACCCTCAACATCTCTTCCGTAGCTTGCCATAAGATCTGCCATTTCATCAACGACAATAACCAATAAAGGAAGCTTTTCATCATGTTTCTTTTTGTTATAACTTCCGATATCGCGCGCGCCTACGGTTAGAAGTAATGCATATCGGCGTTCCATTTCCGCAACCGCCCACCTAAAGACAGCAATACTCTTTTTTGATTCAGTAATAACAGGCGCAACCAAATGAGGGATGCCTTCGTATATTGAAAGCTCAACACGTTTTGGATCAATAAGTATGAGTTTTAATGTTTCGGGTGAGTTCTTGTAAATCAACGAGAGTAAAATGCTGTGAATCATGATTGATTTTCCAGAACCGGTTGAACCCGCAACCAATAAGTGAGGCATTTTTTCAACATCAACAAAGAGCGGTTCTCCGGTGACGTCACGCCCTAACGGAAAGACGAGCGGACTACTTTTAGAAAAGTCATCATAACCCATGAGAGAACCTAAGCGGACCAAGGCAGCAGATTTGTTTGGCACCTCAATACCAACAAGAGACTTTCCGGGAATAGGAGCCTCAATGCGTATTGGGTGCGCTGCAAGCGCAAGAGAAAGATCAGGACTTAAAGAAGTGATGCGCGCAAGCTTTACACCTTCGGCGGGTTTTAGGGTATAGCGAGTTACTTTTGGCCCAATATTAATTTCACTCATTTCAACAGCGATACCAAAACCTTCAAGCGTACGTTTGATAATGTTTGCATTCGCGCGCAAATCTCCGGAAGTTGGTTTTTCAGAAGTTGAATGTAAAAGCGAGAGTGGCGGTGGAACATAGTTAGCAAAAGTTACCGCAGTTTTTTTGCGAGATGTTGCTTGGTGCGTTGCTTCAGTAACTATTGGCTCTTCGTCCTCCTCTTCAAATGCTTTCTCTCTATCATTTTGTTTTTTAGTTTTCTTTTGCGGTGTATCTTCTTCATCTGATGCATCACCCGTAACGAGGAAATCATCTTCTCCCTTATCTCGTACTTTTCCTGGTGTATCATCTTTCGGTTGCATAATAAGAGACGCATTAAAGGTAACCAGTAATGAAATAAGAGAGATGGTGCTTACCATGACAATCGCCGCGGTTTTTCCAAAGGGCACTTCAAGAAGTCCGATAAATGCTCCAATCCACCCGCCTTTGTCAGGAAAAATAAGATCAATGAGGCCTAAACCAAATAAAATAAAAAGACCTGCGCCCAAAAACGTAATACTGAAAAACTTTTTCTCACGCGTTGATAAGAAAAGAATAGCGATAAGGAGTGACATAAACGGCAAGAGATAATACCCAAGTCCAAAAAGCTTTTCTAAAATACCAAAAAGAAGATTACCTGCTGGGCCAGCTTCTTTTAGACTGCCTAATATAAGAAGAATAGCAAAACTAATAAGAAGTATTGCGGTAACGCTTTTTTTAGTTTCAGGACCAATAATTGATTCTTGTTTGTTTTTTTTGCGTGAACGATTTTTTTTTCGAAAAAACATATATCGTATAGTATAGCGTAGACTTATAAAAATACACTAGCCGTAACTCGTGCATGAGACCATCAGTATAGAAAATATGATACGCTTATACGATATGAAACTTAGGAAAACATGGGTGGACAAAAAGCTTATGGTATTTGATCTAGACGGAACACTAACTGAAACAAAGTCTGCTATAAGCCCTGATATGTCGCAGAGCTTGTCGTTATTACTAAATCAGAAAAATATAGCTATCATCGGTGGCGGGTCGTATAAACAGTTTAAGATTCAATTATTGAGTCAGCTTGCGTGTCGGCGGACATTGCTATCTAGGCTTTTTCTATTTCCTACAACGGCAACTTCTTTTTATCGCTATAGCTCCGGATGGAAAAAAATATATCGTCACGAGCTTTCAAAAAAAGAACGGGTAGATATCAAAAAAGCCTTTAGAGAAGTTTTGAAAGAAATTAATTATGTGCCACCTAAAAAAACATACGGTGTCGTTATTGAAGACCGGGGTACACAAGTAACCTTTTCTGTATTCGGTCAGGATATCGTAAAGGTACTTGGTAAGAAAGGGGTTGAGATGAAAAAAAAATGGACGAAGGAACATACACCACTTAAGTTAGAAATTGCGCGATTAGTTCAAAAAAAGCTTCCTCATGTTGAGGCTCGCGCTGCCGGATATACGTCCATAGATGTTTCTAAAAAAGGCATTGATAAAGGATATGGACTCTATCAGATAGAAAAGAAACTTAACATAAAAATAAAAGACATGCTTTTTATAGGAGATGCTATCTTTAAAGGGGGTAATGACTATGCTGTTGTAAAAACTGGAATTGATTATGTTCGTGTTGCAGGGCCACGCGAGACAAAAAAAGTTATTGAATATATTACTAAAAAAGTTTAGAGGGCATTTCGGCATCTTTAAAAGAAAGTGCAATTTTCTGTGGTTCGTCGGTTATCTTATCCGGAATAATGAGATATCCTTGACGTTTTACTAAGTCATAGAGCTCTTTGGTAAGGCGTACATCCATAAGGCAGTAATCACGCAATTCTTGAAGTCGTCCTTCTTTATAAAGAGTAATAGCTTCAAGCCCATGGCCAGTTTTTCCGATGCCTAAGTTTGCTTTGGCAAGTATATTTAAACTGATACGAATACCTGATGAAAGCTCAATCTCTTCTAAAATATCAAGGCGAGGCAAAGCAAATAAATTAAAGGAGAAGTGTTTGTCTAACACGGGGATATCAAAGCGGTTGAGCGCAAAGCCGATGACAAGCCCTGCCTTTTGTAATAATGGTCCAAGCTTTTCGAGTCCATCTTCATAAAAAGAGAGATACTCATTTTTATTATATGAATACACGCCAACAAAAGAGGTGTTAAGTTGCGCAAGATTTTTATGACCACCAACATCAGCAAAGCTGTTTGAGGTTTCAATATCTATAACGAGTTTATAGGGTGTAATATTTTCCATATTAGGTATGTCTATCTGCTACTTTACTCGCCGCGTAACTGTCGGGTTTAGTACGCGCTTCAAAATTATTGGCCCGAACCATGCCAACGAGATCTTGCATCATACTTTTACTTTTGCCATGTTCTCCAACATCAACATGAATTTCAAAACTGAATTCAGGGAGAGAAAGTTTTTTTGTTGTTGAAATAAGATCATGTGCAGTTTCAAGAGAAAGAAGTACTTCCTCAAGGAGGCGTTCGCGAAGGGTATGAAACTTTTTTTCTGCAACAACACGTCGCCAAAAATATCTTCCCCCATTGCCAACGCGATGAATAACAATAGCTGAGACAAAATCCACGGTCCCGTTACTCTTATTTTCATAATCAGAGCCAATAGTTATCTTGTAGTCTGCAAAAGTATCTACCTCCATAAATCGAATTAATTCGCGAACAACCTGTTTAGATGAAAGCGTGATGCCCAAAGAGCTATTAAAAAATTTCTCCAGATGAAGTGAAACTTCTTGTTCTTTAATAGTTTTTAGTGATGCAGATTTTTTATGAGAAGAAGCCATAGTTTTATACCCTCATGGTAGAGATTTTATAACTCCTTTGCAACTCATAAGATAATCTTATGCTTGCTCTATGGTCTGCTTACGAGGAAGCGAAATATGGAAGGTTGACCCTTTTCCTTCTTCAGAATCAAACCAGAGCTTTCCTTTATGTCCTTCAACAATAGTTTTTACAATGAAAAGACCAAGACCAGTACCAACATTTTTTTTCTGAATAGCATTACGTGCTCTGAAAAACTGTTGAAAGATAGATGGCTGATCTTTTTTTGGAATACCAATACCCGTGTCTGAAACAGAAAACATAAGTTCGTTATCATTTCCTGTAACAGTAATCGTAATAGATGTACCTTCATCACTATAAGCGATTGCATTATCAATAAGGTTATCAATTGCCTTACTCATCGTAAATTCATTCATATAAACCATGGTATTGTCGGTCTCTATTTTTTGTTCAATGGTAATTTTTTTGATTCCGCTTGAGGAAGCAAAATATTCAAGCGATTTAGCAATGAGTTTTTTAATATCAGCCGGAGCCATTTTTGCGCCTTGATATTTAAATCCAATATCAGAGAGGGTGACTAAGTCACTTACAATGGCGGCGATATCTCTTTGGCTTTTAGCAATAACAGCCGCATTTTCTTTTAATTTTTTCTTAGGAAGTTTCGGATCATCGAATGCTTCAACAGCCCAGTTAATAACCGAAAGCGGAGTATTAAATTGATGTGAAACAGTTGTAATGAATTGATCTTTTAATTTTGAAAGCTCTTGTTCCTTTTTCAAATTTTCAGACAATAAATCAGTACGAAGACGAAGTTCTTGCACTTCACGAAGCCCTTTAAGATTTTCAGCCATTTTATTTAAATTTGCACCCAAGTCTTCAAGTTCATCTCCTGTTTTGATGGCAACTTTATAATCAAAATTTCCTCCGCCAATAATGCTTGTTCCTTGGCGTAATTCTGCAATTGGCTGAATGAGTTTTAATGCAAGCCAACTGGCGATGCCTGCTAAAATAATAATGGCAAAGATTGAAAAAACACCAACTTGCCAGAGGATTGTACGAATAAGACCTTGTGTTTCGGCTCGTGGCCATTCGGCAATAGCAATCAGCTTAAGCTCGTCAAGCAAAAATCCAGAGCCGGTTACGAGTTCTCCCGAAATATTTTCATAAGGAGTGCTTACCGATGAAGCATCGAGAGATGTTTCCTCAAGAGTAATACTTGATTTGACGCGAGGGAAGGCAGTAATAACTTTACCAATATTTTCTATATTTGTATGAGAAAGTATTTGTCCATCAGTATTTATTACATAGACATATCCGGTTTCACCAAGAGAAACAGAAGATATCGTATTCGCTAAAATATTGGTGAGGCTAATTTTCCCCGTAAGTATCGCAACGGTTTGATTATTTTTATTAAGAACAGGAGAAGCTATACGAACATAAATTTCATCTCCTTCTTGAATGGCTGAGCTAATATAGAGAGCTCCTTCATCTGCTGCGATAAAATGTGACATCTCGGTTTCGTCTTGGAGTAGTGGTGCAGATATAATTTCTTTGCCAACACGAATAAGACGCGTGGTTTCTGTGCCGACAGTACACGCTTGTGGTGTGGTACAAATAAGTGAAGCCTCAGTAATGAAAGGATCTCCCTTCCCTCTAAAGAAATCTCTCAAAACAAATTCTTGTTGATTAAAAGCAATCGGTGAAAAAGATTCGTAGGTCACAATAAAATCAAACGTTGCAAGAACTTCATCAAGCGTTTTTTGAATTTCTATAGCAACTTGCCGCGCAAGATTTTGCTCAAGGGCAGTAACATCAATACGATGTGTTAAATTAACTAAATAAAAACTTAATGTACCCATAAGTACAAGGGGAATAAGGCCAGCAATTAAAAATGCTTTTACAAATTTACGTCGCAATCGAGACGGTCCCAAGAAAGTTTTCCAAATCCAATACCAATATTTTGTTTTCATAGAGTAGTCACGAACAATACAAAGTATTTTAAAAGAATGCGAATAACATCAATGATATATACAACAGAGAAGTTTATGTAGGTATAGTATACTATATAAATTATGAAACGTATCTATTTAGATTACGCAGCAACAACGCCAGTCGATGCTCGGGTAGTAAAAAGCATGGAGCCTTTTTATAAAAGTGTATTTGGCAATGCAAGCTCATTGCATGCGTTTGGTCAAGAAGCATCTCGCGCGCTATTTATGGCAAAGAATAGTTTTGCGCAAAATATCGGAGCTTCTTATAAAGAGATATTTTTTACCGGGTCAGCAACTGAAGCAAATAATCTCGTTATACGTGGCGTTGTTGCATATGCTCAGAAAAAAGAAAAGATAGCCAATCCTCGCATCATTATTTCATCAATTGAGCACGAATCGGTATTAAAGACGTGCAAGGATTTAGAAAGAAAGGGAGTAGAGATTATATATCTACCCGTTTCAAAGACCGGTATGGTTGCACTTGATGATCTCGCAAAGGAAATAAACGAGAGAACGGTATTGGTCTCAATAATGTACGTGAATAATCAAATTGGAACGATAGAGTCGATATCCGCTTTAGCTAAAGTAATCAGTAATTGGAAATTAGTACATAAGGAAAGACACGAGAAATCAAAAAAAAATTACCAACGACCCTTTAACTTTCCACTATTCCACACCGACGCAG
>Ga0066639_10004236_pt1 | contig 12263 bp, 10 predicted proteins | sample CryGeyCG2114_010_2_FD_59504 | JGI IMG/M metagenome (GOLD analysis project Ga0066639, IMG submission 59504) | Groundwater microbial communities from aquifer - Crystal Geyser CG10_big_fil_rev_8/21/14_0.10 | ecosystem: Environmental > Aquatic > Deep subsurface > Groundwater | place: USA: Utah...
TCTTACTTAAAAACCTGCCTTCAAAATTTAAAATGGGTAAATGAGCTTATTGTAATGGATGATTATTCTTCAGATAGTACTGTAAAAATAGCAAAAAGATTTGGTGCAAAAATATATAAAAGAAATTTAAATAATAATTTTGCAAAGCAGAGGGAATTTTGTTTAAGCAAAGCTAGTAATAAATGGGTTTTGTTTGTTGATTCTGATGAGGTGGTCACAAAAAAGTTGCAGAAAGAAATTCAATCTGCATTGAAAGATCCTAAATTTACTAGCTATAGAATACCCCGCAAAAATATTTATCTTAACAAAGAACTTCAAGGGGGAGAGTGGGGGAAGGGTAACCTAACACGTCTAATGAAAAAAGGGACTGGAAAGTGGGTTAGAAATGTTCATGAATATTGGGTATCTTCTGATGAAAAGGGACAATTGAATAATTACTTACTACATCATTCACCGAAATCCATACAATCATTCCTGGGTAGGTTGACTTATTTCCCCCTAATACATGCCAGTGAAAAAAGAAAAGAAAAAAAAGCAGGAGAATTTTGGAAAATTCTGGTTTTCCCCGTCGTAAAATTTGCTAGAAATTATATTTTGCGAGGTGGGTATAAAGATGGTATTCACGGCTTTGTTTTGGGCATGTTGTTAAGTTTTCATTCATTTTTATCTTGGTGTTACTTATGGCAAGAAGATCGTTAATATTTGCATACTTATTACTCTATCCCCTTGGGCAGTTGCCAGGAATTTGGTTGCAGCAAACTTGGCAACTAAATTTCAGATTGCACATTACCGACTTTGCAATTATTGCCTTAGCTGCTCTGGAAATAATGTATATTGTACGACGTAAGACTCAAATGCCATCGTGGCTAAAGAGTGGCGTTTTGTTTGTTAGTATGGGAACAATATCATTATTTATTTCTCCTTTGTTTGTTAGTTCAAATTTTAATTTCACCGCGTTATTGTATGCAATTAGAATTTTCGCTTATTTGTCTTTTGCCTATACGATAAGTAGGGGAATCATAAGAACTTCTCGTTTAGTAGATTTATTAGTTGTTTCTACCAGTATTATTGCGTTCCTGGGCGTAATTCAATACATCCTTATGCCAAATTTAACAAGCCTAAAGTATTTGGGTTGGGATGATCATTTCTATCGGCTTGTAGGTACATTTTTAGATCCTGCTTTTATTGGTATCATTTTGGTTCTGGGCATTATTTTGTCATTATGGAAAAGATATCTTTATGTTTCTGGCTTTATGACATTAGTGCTTGCATTTACATATTCTCGGGCAAGTTGGGTTGCGCTATTACTTGGATTGTTGGTGTTAGCCTCTAAAAAAATATATCAAAAGCACACTGTAGTAATTGCTATTTTGCTTTTGTTATTGATACCCTTTTTGCCAAACCCTGGAGGAGAAGGTGTGAATTTGAAAAGAGTAAATTCTGTCGAACAAAAGCTTGTTAACTATAAAGAATCGCTTTCAATCATAAAAGTGTCACCAGTTTTTGGAGTTGGACTGAACAATATCTGTGATATTAAAGCAACAATGAGATTAAATTCTACCCATAATTCATGTTCTGGGTTAGATAATTCTTTTTTATTCATAGTTGCTACAACAGGAGTAATTGGAGGCATCCTTTTCTTAGATTTTGCCAATAAAATTTATATAACTACAGATACAAAGCATAAAATCCTGTTTTGCTCATCGTTGATGGCCATACTTTTCCATTCTTTTTTTACGTTAACTTTGTTTTACCCATGGGTTATGGGTTGGCTAGCAATCTTGATTGGTATAAGCAGGACTAAGGAGAATAAGAGACAGTAATTATTATTTTTGTTTCATTGCTCGCTTCATCTTTTGCTACAATTTCGATGTCATTCTTGCCTTCATTTAAACCAATTCTCATGTTGAATTTTCCTTCGTTATTTAGAATAGCTACTCTGCCGTTTATGGTGATGTGTGCGGCGTCCTCAGTTTGCCCTTCAACTTCAACATAGTTTTCTTGCCCAAATTTTATATCGCCATCTTTCGGCTTAATTATTTCTAATGTCGGTTTTTCATTATCGACAGTTACGATATAAGTTTGTGAATCTGTACTTTTATTCCCAGCTTCGTCTTCAGAAAAAGCAAATATTTCATTTTCTTTTAAGGGGAGTTGTACTGTGGTATTAAAAGTTCCCGAGGTGCTAGCAATCAATTTTTCATCTTTTCCATTTATAACAACATAAACTTTTGCACCCGGTTCAGTTGAACCGTTTATTTCTAGTGAATTCTCGTTTACGTATCTGGGAACATCCCTCAACCTTGGTGGCGAGGGGGGGGTTGTGTCGCCGTTTTCTGAAATATTGTTTCTCCCTGTGCTTTCATCAATGAAAGAGGTAATTCTAGGAATAATAAAAGGAACAGCAACAAATGCTAAAAATGCCAGCAATAACATTGAAAGTAAAGAATATTTAATTAATGTTCTTCTGGCTTCCTTTTCTTGTGTTCTGATTAGTCTGGTTTGTCTTGCTCTGCTAGGCATATTTGTGAGCCAAAGGTGGGAGTCGAACCCACGACCTTTCCCTTACGAAGGGACTGCTCTACCAACTGAGCTACTTTGGCATGTGTAAATTATATCAAACCGCAGCAGCTAGTTGTTCAAATTCATCTACATATTGTTCTAGTAAATTTAATCCGTTATCCCAGAACTTAGGATCATTTATATCCACTCCCATCATTGAAGTTATTTCTACGGGAGATTTTGACCCACCAGCCTTTAGCGCTTCAATGTAGTTGTCAATAAATTTTTTCCCCTCCTGTTTGTATTTCGCGTATAAAGCAAGACTAAGTAACTCCCCAAATGCATAAGTAAAGACGTAAAAAGGTGATCTGTAAAAGTGAGATATATATTCCCACCACAAACCGTGTCCTTCTGTTAAAGTGACAGAATTCCCAAACATATGTTGAAGTCTCGATTGGTAATAGTTTGAGATATCTGTTGTTGTGAGCTCTCCTTTTTCTTTTCGGTGATTGTGAACGTCTTGCTCGAATAAGAAAAACTCGGTTTGTCTGTAAATCGTTGCAAACATTCCTTGAATCTTATTTGAAAGAAGCTCAAGTTTGACCTTGTTGTCATCTATTGAATTTAAAAGTTCATCAAAAACCAAGGATTCACTGAACACACTTGCTATTTCTGCTGTTGCGGTTGAAGGATCGAAATTCAGAAACGAGTTTTTCTTAGCTGAGTAGATAGCGTGCATTCCGTGTCCAAGTTCGTGCGCCACCGTTGTTACATCTCCAATCTCTCCGCTAAAATTCACTAATATATATGGATGTAAAGATGGTGTGCCATATGTACAAAACCCTCCCCCTCGCTTTCCTTTTTTTATTTCTGCGTCAATCCAGTTTCTTTCAAAAAAGGTATCTGCATTTTTGGAAAACTCGCTAGAAAACTTCAGGAATGATTTCTGAATGATATTTCTTGTGTCGTGCCAGCTATATGCTGTTTTTATGTCGGGGAATAAAGGTGAATACCGATCCCATTCATACAAAACTTTTTCTTTTAAAATTTTCTTTTTTGCGTTATAAAAGTTACTGACGATGTTAGTTCTGAGTGAGATTTGTGAAACCATTGTATCAACTACTTTTTTATCTACATCATAGGCAATAAGGGTACTTTGTTCTGGGAATTTATATTCTCTGACTTCGTCATTGACTTTCTTATCTAGAAGAAGAGTATTAAGGACAAAGGTGAAAAAGTGTGAGTTTTCCTTAAAAACGTTGGTTACAGATTCAGTTGCCCTTTTTCTTAAAGATCGATCTGGATGAGTCGATGTATATTTGGAGATATTAGATAGTGGTATTTGTTCTGTTTTACCGTTTAGCTTCAGAGGGAATGTCATCATTGACGTCTTTTCCTCAAAAAAACGTGCAAATGCCTCTCTACTAGTTTGACTCTTCTTGTTTAAGATTAACTCTTCTTTTTCAGATTTTGTAAATGGCTTGAACGCTCTAACCCTGTCTAAATAGTATCCATACTTATGTTTTAATGTTGGATTGGATAGATGAGAGTTGTATCTTGCGGAGGGTATTTTTTGCAATTCAAGTTCGAACCAGAGGAGCTCTGATGCGACTTGTGTTTCAAATTCAGATGATGATTGATAAAGGGATTTAATCTTGTCGTCTTCTGTGTTAGTTGCAAAAAGAAGAAATCCATAGTGCAAGAACTTGGCCAATGAGGTTAGAATCTTTTCATAATCTTTAATAGCACTCATCAATTGTTGCGAGTCTAGAGATTTTGTTTTTATATTTCCTTTGTATTTTCTAGTGAAATTTTCGCTTAATTCGAGTATTTTGTTCTTGTCCTTATCTATCTGTGGATCGTTTATTGAAGAATACAAATCTGACAAATCCCACTTAACTCCTTTTGCCGGGTTTTGAGAGGTTTTCTTACCTGCCATGAAGCGATTGTATCACAAATGTATGAGCTGGGGACGTTACACAGCTCGAACCTAAGAGACTTAGTTACTCCAGATTTAATTTTACAACTAAATGCTTTGAAGAACCATATCAAAGTATCCAATTTTACGTTGATGTGATTAGCAATCAAGCAAGAGGTTTGATAAAATTGTGCTTAATGAAAATTATTAATACTTCTACAAGAGATAAGGTTTACGCAGCATGGCTCAAAAGCGAATTTTATAGAATGAAAGACAATTTGACTCAGGATCAAATAGCTCTTATAGAGACGCCGAACTTTGACGATCAAGCAGAAAATGTACAAAGGGAAAATTTGATTTTGAATGTTTATGGCAGGAAACCCATTATGGATCACGTGCCAGCAGACATTATTTGGCATGAGGTGGAAATTGAGAAAGAAGACTTAGAAAAATTATACCTGCTCGCTATATGGGATTGGTTTGTTGACACAGGTAGAACATTTAAACTCTCTGGTGTTGTGAAAAATTTGTCAAGCGGACATGGACATCGTATTTCCAATTTTCCTCCAGGAGCCGCTGATCATAAAATAAAAATAGATGAAATGTTAAAAGTGATGAACGGTAATGTCCAAGATATTGTAATGGTCAGCTCTTCCGAGGATGGACCATTTACCATCATTGATGGTACTCATCGTTCGAGCTTATTGGCAATTAAAGGTAGTCTTTCAGGAACTAAAGCATATTTAGGAGTAGCACCAGACTTATCTAAATGTGTTTGGGCCCCTGAATGGGAAAATTATGAGCAGAATCTAGTTGAGCTAAATCGAATAGTAAATGAGGGGTACTTATGGTGAACGAAGCTATAACAGCGTCAAGTTCGGTATCTACAAACCAGTTGTTTTTAAATAGTGCCTTAAGTTTGGGGGCAATTGTTTTATCCTCATTCTTCGGAGGATTATTTGCCGGCTGGTGGAGCAATTATTTTGAAACCAGAAGAAGAATACACGATAATAGGCATGATAAATACTATGAGCATCGGAATACGATCGTTCAAATAGAACAAGAATTAATTCCACTCAGGGTGAATATTTCTCGAGATTTAGCGTCTATAACGGATGCTATTGAAAATACTAATGACCAAAACATTCGATTTATATTAAGATTTTATAAGTTATTTTTAAGTACAGGACTAGGATTAAAACTTTTAAGTTTAGATTTAATAAATAAATATGCCGAGCTCTATTCAGCAATAGAAAGTTTCAATTCAGACATTGAATATGTAACCGGAATGATATCTTCTATTATCGAGGACCAAAAAGAAGAAAAGTTTGATCTCTCTAAATTTGAGTCGTATAAAATATTTTTACCTCAGTTAAGGGACGGTGCTGAACAAATTGATCAAAAATCGTTAGAGCTTTTGGCCATTGGAAAGTTAGCAATCAGCAAGGAAGATAAGAAAATAAAAGAGAAATATATAAATGATGGAGAAGAGATCAAATACTTATTTGGTAAAAAGTCATTGACTAAAAAATATAAGTCAATAAAAAATGAGGAAGACGGCTCTCTTCATAAGGACGAGAAACAGCCTAAATTTGTAGCCCCATACTTAGATTTAAAGAGAGTTCTTATTACCACTGTCCCTGCTCGCTAATATTCTCTTCTTCTCAATAGCCTTTTTTATTACTATCTCCGCCAATGCGACCAGTGCATAGCCCTGTTCAAAGGCTTGCTCATCAGTAAGTTTCACTCCATGTTCTTTCAATGCGATCTGTTTGAACTCTTCAATCTCATCTTTTGTAAATGTGGAGTTATCTTTGATAGGTTCTATTCTCTTTACTGTCATTTGTTTTTCTAGGCTAGCGCGATTCTATCAAAAATTTAGGTTAGAACTCAAGAAAAGACTGGTTTATTGAGGAAAAATAAAAAAGGTCCGAACGAGTCCGGTTGTGAGCGGGATAGGGGAATCGAACCCCCTTCTCATCCTTGGGAAGGATGCATACTACCACTGTACTAATCCCGCAGATAGGGAAATTATATCATCTTATATTTCTTTATTAATTTTTGGTGCTGGATAAATGTATTTTTTGGAAGCTGATCAACAGGAAAGAATTTAGCTTTTTCGACCTCAACTAAGTCTGGAGAGATTTCCCCCCCTTTATAGTGACAAAGGAGAAAAACATCTATTACAGGTCTTTTCTTGATACTTTTAACCTCTAAAACTCTTTCGATTATAACCTTTAAACCCAATTCTTCTTTAATTTCTCTTTCCACTGCTTTATTAAAACTTTCACCTTTTGTAAGAAAACCGCCTGGAAGAGTCCATACATACTGGTATGAATTTCGCGTAAGAAGAATTTCATCACCCTTCTTTATCATAGCTACGACACCGACTATAAACTTGTCAGAATGAAAAAAAGATATTAGAAACCTTATTTGTACTGGTAGTACTTTATATATTTTTAGTAAAAGAAGTCGCAACAAATTCACTTTCCCCTAGTATATCAAGAAGGGAGAGTGAAGACGTTTCCGCTGTGAATAACGTTTGGGTTAACTAAATGGTTTGCCTGTGCGATGTCAGACCACCTGTAACCATCACCATAAACCTGGACTGCAATATTCCATAAATTGTCTCCATGTTGAACCGTATATGAATCTGCGTGGATCTGTTGTTGTGGTTGCTGACGTTCCGCAATTGGATTCACTACATTTGTATCTTTTTCTTCATTAGCAGTTGTCGATGCTGCTTCGTCTAAAATCTCTCCTTTGTTGCTGACATCTGTTGCGCTGGGTAAAATAAGGCTTTGTCCAACCTCGATTTCTGAAGGGGTAGAAATGTTATTCGCTCTGGCAATTTTTGACCACTCATACCCAGTACCATAAGTTTTCTCAGAAATTGACCACAAAGTGTCCCCCGCAGAGACAATGTACGAATTACTTGCCTCGGCATCGGCATCTTTGTTTACTGCGATATCACTTTGAAGATTAGTTTGAATGTTTGGCAGAGTAGGAGTGTTATCACGGAACTGGGAAATTAGTAAAAAGCCTGCGACAACAACGATTAATATCCCCAGTGCCATGCTTATTGCTGACTCGTTTAATCGGATCTCTTTGAGAAAGTTTTTCATTGAAATTGACCTAATCTACTCAGTGTAACTCTTTGTGTCAATGGGCAATATCTGAGTATAAAAGTAGCTCAATGTATTCACGCCAAGTTTCACCCCTCACTTTCTGCGAAATGCGATGTGCAATTGAGAAAGCGGAATCTCGATTAATACCGGTCTTCCATGCGGACAAGTGTAGTTTGTTTTAGTTTTGTATAGTTTAGTAACCAAGTTTTTAACTTCTTTATCTGTTAATTCATCTCCAGATTTGATTGCGCTCCTGCAAGCGAGGTAAGAAAGTGTTCGTTGACTTAGTGAATCTATCCGTTTATTGTTTTCACGCAGGTCATTGACCAGCTCTGATATCAATTGATGTAGATCATGCTTGCGATATAAATCCGGAACTACTGACAAATGGAAAGTCTTATTGCTTCTAGTAAATTCAAAACCAAGTCGTTTGAGTACTTCTAAATTATCCTCGAGAATTGTTATTTCAACTATTGGAAGGGTGATTTTCACTGGACTTTTTAGTGGGTTGCTTTTTAATTGCTTGCTCTTAGATTCAAAAACCCCCAAGAATTGCTCATAAAGTATTCTCTCGTGTGCTGCATGCTGATCAATAATTAGCAGGTTTGAGTTCGTCTGTGTTACTAAAAAGGTGTTGTCGACTTGTAATATTTTGTCACTAGCTAGTTTTTCGGGTTTCACAGACCATTTTGTTACAGAATCTTTAATAATAAACGCCGTTTTGTTCGACATTTTTGGGGAGAGATTAAAAGAATAAGTCAAATTTTTGTTTTCAAGCTTCGGCTTTATCGCTTTATCTATTGCTTCAAAAACAATTTGTGGCGTCAGGAAGTTTACGTGCTCTTTTCGTGGATGGATATTTACATCAACTAGATCTGGAGATAAATCAATAGAAATTAGGTAAGCAGGATTTAGCCTGGGGTCGAGAAGAGTACCATAAAGCGATTTTATATGATCTGAAAGTGAATCATTGGTTATTAGCCGTTTGTTTACATATAAAAATTGTCTTGTTTTTTGTTTGATTGAAAGTTGTGGAGTTCCAATAAAGCCTGAAATCCTTATCTTTTCGGTCTGATATGAAATTGGCACTAATCCATCGGAAATAAATTTCCCCAACACATTTTCATTTCTTTCTCGTTGCGTTTCTGTGTTTAGGTTCAAACATGTTTTATTATCCAATATCAATTTGAACGAGATGTCGGGGTGAATCAGTGCAAGGGAGGAAACTATAGATATTAACCTTTTGTTTTCTGTTGATTGTAATTTTATGTTTTTTTTTCGTGCCGGTATTTTGGAAAACAAGCCGATTACTTCTACAATTGTCCCCTTTTGCATTCCTACTGGAGCTATTTTGCCGGTTTGTTCTGGTTTAGCAATAACTTCATATCCATGTCGATCTTTAGTTGTTCTCGACTTGATCGTTAAGTTACCCATGGCGGCAACGCTAGAAAGTGCCTCTCCTCTAAAACCAAATGACCATATGGAACTGAGATCATCAAGAGTCGAAATTTTGCTAGTAGTATGGGCCATTGGGGCGAGGGTGATATCTTTTTTGCTTATACCAACTCCATTGTCTACTACTCTTATTGATTTTATGCCAGCCTTTTGTATTTCTACTAGTATTTGTGTAGCTTTTGCATCTAAAGAATTTTCGATTAACTCTTTGACAACAGAAGAAGAATCTTCCACTACTTGTCCTGCTGCAATTTTGGAGACGATTTCATCAGGTAGTTTTTTAATCATCCAAAATGTTTTTTAGTTCAGACAGTTTGTTTAGAGCTTCTATTGGGCTCAATTCATTAATATTAATATCGTGCAATAATTGTTTTATTTTCGAGTCATTGCTTTTGGTAATATTTTTATGTGAAATTTCGAGCATCTTAAGTTTTTTCCGTGCCCTATCGGTAATTTCTGCCGGGACGCCAGCTTTTTGGGCGACAGCCACACCATAACTGTGCGAAGCGCGTCCCTGGCTGATAGTATGCAAAAATATGACATTTTCTCCATCTTCTTTAACGTCCATTTGGTAGTTTTTAACTTGACTTGGGTATAGGTCTTCTAATTCTTGTAGTTCATGGTAATGAGTTGCAAAAAGTGTTTTTGCCCTTTTGTTTGGTGAAGCTAATAGATATTCAACAATGGATGACGCAATACTAATACCGTCGTAAGTACTGGTGCCTCTACCAACTTCATCCATTACAACTAAACTATTATTGGTTGCATGATTTAGGATGTTTGCGGTTTCTACCATTTCGGTCATAAATGTTGAGAGTCCAGAGCTAATCATGTCAGATGCTCCAGATCGTACAAATATTCGATCTGTCAGCGGAATTTCTGCCTCGTCTGCGGGAACAAACATGCCCAAATGCGCCATTAAGGTAATAATTGCTACTTGACGAATGTAAACAGATTTCCCAGCCATATTTGGTCCAGTTAGTATTATTAGTTGATGTCTATTGTCATCTAGCAAAGTATCATTTGGTACAAACTCACCTTTGGCCACCATTTGTTCAACAACAGGATGTCTTCCTTGAATAATGTTTAGTGTTTTTTTGCTAGAGATGATAGGTTTAGAATATTTGTTTTCTTTTGCTGTTTCAGAAAAACTAAGTAAGCAATCAAGTTCAGCTATTGCATTTGCAGCTTGTTGAATGGTTGCAACCTCTTTTAATATTTCGTCAATCAATCGATTAAAAAGTTTTTGTTCTAGTTTATTCACTCTATCTTCGGCCGTTAAAACTTCTCTTTCATGACGCTTAAGTTCTTCTGTTACAAAACGTTCCCCATTTACTGTCGTTTGTCTGCGCTCGTAATTTTCTGGTACTTTATTGACTTGTGATTTGCTAACATCAATGTAAAAACCAAAAACTTTGTTAAATTTAACTTTCAAAGTTGGGATTTTAGTCTTTTCTTTTTCCTGTTTTTCAAAATCGCTTAGCCATTCAGAACCTTTTGTAAGTGTTTGGTGTAGTTTATCTAATTCTTTGTTTACACTTGATTTAAAAATGCCTCCTTCGCTTATGCTTGTTGGTGGATCATCAACAATACTTGCTTGAATGAGCTTTGAAATCCGGTTCAATTTTTTGATATCCACTTTTTTACTGATGGATTTCATCTGCTGTGTGTTTTGTGGAATGATTTCTTTGATAGAAGTGAATAAATTCAAATTTTCTTTAATCAAATTAAGATCTTTTGCATTTCCTAACCCCACGGATAGGCGAGAAATAACTCTTTCTACATCTCGTACATTTACTAATTTTGAAGCGATTTCATTTCTTATTCTCCCATTTTTGATCAGAGTTTCTACAGAATCTAACCTTTGATTAATTGATTCTATCTTATGCAGCGGTTTGCGCAGCCATTCTTTAAGTAGTCTGCCACCCATCGCCGTTTTGGTTTTGTCAATCGTATATATAAATGAACCTTCGTTTTGATTATCACGCAGTGTTGTTAACAGTTCTAAATTGCGAATTGTAGATTCGTCTAAATGTAGATATTCATATGGATTGTAAGTTTGAATTTTGGTTATATGAGGCACTGTTTTCCTTTGTGTGTTTTCAACATATCCCAGTATAGCTGAAGCTGCCTGTTGGGCAGTAGATAGTTTATTTAGTCCAAATCCGCTTAAGTCTTCAACGCCAAAATGTTTTTGTAGATAATCCTCTGATTGTTCTGCGAATTCATCCCATTGGTCAAAATTATAGATATTAATTTCTGTGGCTGAACTAATTGTTTTTAATAAATTGTGGTCTGCATATTGACTAAGGCTAAGTACGCATTCTACAGGTGAAAATCTTTTTATTTCCGCGATTAATGGGGTGAGATGATTACTTTGATGCTCTATTTGTGTTACTTGAAAACTTCCTGTTGAGATGTCTAGAAAGGCTACGCCCAAGTTGTTTGCATCATAGCTTAGCGCCATTATATAGTTTGACGAATTTTTAGTTAAAGAATTTTCATCGAGAACCGTCCCTGGTGTGATTATTCGAATTACCTCTCTATCGACTATCCCACGCTTGTCTGGCTCACTTACCTGTTCACATATCGCTACTTTATGTCCTGTTTTGATTAATTTAGCGATGTAATTTTCGGCAGAATGATATGGAACTCCTGCCATGGGAATGTCGCCGTCCTTTCCACGCGGTCTTTTCGTGAGTACAATGTCCAATATTTTTGAACCAATCACAGCATCTTCTAAAAACATTTCGTAAAAATCTCCCAATCTAAAAAAAAGAAGACAGTCCTGGTATTGTTCCTTTATCTCCATGTATTGTTTCATCATTGGAGTGGAGAAAGAACGTTTAGCGGTAGCAGGCTTCATCGTGCCCCATTCTATGCTGTAAGTTTGAAGAAATGCAACTATATTTATTCCCAGTTTCCATCTGCGTAGTGCCATGAAGTTTGCTTTTCTATTACGACTTCGAAAATTCTAGTCTTCTCTGTTATGTAACTATCATCGATATTCTCTCCATATTTTTTCCATAACATCTTTCTAAACGGAACTGGAGCTTTGTTTTCTGTATACCATTTCACTTTTCCCCATATGAGATAAGTTTCCTTTCCACCAAAACACATCATTATTTTATTGTTAACCTTAATGTTTCTAAAAGCTTTTGTCGGAAGATGCGTTTCAAACCAAATTTTATTCTTATGATAAACAAACCAAACTGGCTTCACATGTGGATTTCCTTTTAAATCAGCGGTAGCGAGGTATG
>Ga0066639_10004238_pt1 | contig 12259 bp, 7 predicted proteins | sample CryGeyCG2114_010_2_FD_59504 | JGI IMG/M metagenome (GOLD analysis project Ga0066639, IMG submission 59504) | Groundwater microbial communities from aquifer - Crystal Geyser CG10_big_fil_rev_8/21/14_0.10 | ecosystem: Environmental > Aquatic > Deep subsurface > Groundwater | place: USA: Utah...
GAGAGTGAAGAGGATGTCTAACGGAAAGACCGTCTCTTTCAATAAAAAACTCTTTATTATTAATTCTTAAAATAGCATCATGGCCGCCTCGGACAACACCAGTATAATAAACGCGGAGATTTTCCATTTCTTTTCCGTGATAATCGCGAAGTTTAACAAGTTCAACACTGGAAACACGGCCGGGATAATTTTTATTAAAGAAACGGATAGAGGTTTTATCACGATTATTTTCTAAAAGCTTAATAATATTAGAAGAGGTTTTTTCGTCTAAATCTGGATTTAAAGCAAAATCAAGATGTTTACCAATGGTTTCTACTGGAAGATTGGAAAGGTGAGAAATTTCCATAATTTCGCGGGCTTCTTCAATATTATAAATATCAAGATTAGATAGTTCAACGATAGATTTTTGGAAATCTTCCGAGTTACTATCTTTAAAGCCGACCTGCTTGGCAAATTTATCAATATCATTTATAAAAATGTTTTTTTCTCTTAGAGCTTCAATTGGATTAGAAGTAGAAGGTTGCATATAATCTCCTACTTCTATTTTATTTTCTCCTGAAATATCTTCTGGCGTGGGCGCAAGTGGGATTTCTTGATTACCTATTTGATCTTCCACTTTTATTCCGTTTATTTCGTTTGCATTTACAGGAAGAGTGGGAGAGTTGGAAGGGATTTCAGTGGAGGTGTTTGACGGCATATTATTACTTTCTGGAATTATATTATTTTTTATTTCAGGAGGCGCGGGGATGATTTTTGATTCGCCGGTGGTGGTAGATTCGGAAGAAAACAATTTTTCTTTTTGGGAAGCGTTGTTTTCTAAAATATTATTTATTTTTTCAGGAGAAAGATTTTCAGTTAAATTATTTTTTGGAAAAGCGTTGTGAAAAGCTTTGTCCCAATTTATGCCTTCCAGCATCTTTTTTGTCATTTTTGTCGGCTCAAAATTCTTCGGTAGCCCATATTCGGTAGGATTTTTTACAATAATATCTTTTAAGCGGTCAATATTGTATGTTTTTAAAGCTTCTGCTGTTTTTTGATTATCACTGCCAAGACGGTTAAAAAGTTCTTTAAAACGTTCTTTTAATTGCAGGTCGGCTTCTTTCCAGACGCTTTTACCACCTTGATAATCAAGATGTTCTACAAAAAGAGGGGCGGAAGGAAAAATTTTAGAGGAGTTAAGATTTTCTGCGGCAGAGTGAGCGGCAGACGGAGCAAGAGGAGAAAGTTCGGAAGGCGGAATATCTATTTCAGGATATTTGTGCGTGCCGGTATTAACATTAGAATTTTTTTCAATAAGTTCATTTGTTCCCTTAAGCTTATTTAAAGCAAGGTGAAGCAAGCTTTGGTTTGAGGGGCTTTTATCTAAATGATTAATGTTTTTAATAGAATCTTCTAAAGCTTCTTTTTGTTTTTCAAGAGTTTTTAAGCTTAATGCGCTTAAATTATCTTTTCCTTCAAATCCATAAAGTCTTGCCTTTTTTATTGCTTCTTCTGATGTAGTAGATGTTTCGGCAAGATGTTTCGTAAAAACGTTAGATCTATCACTATTAACTTCTTGAGATTTCATTTCAAACGCCCTTCTAAAAGATTCCGGGAATTCTCCATAATTAAGTTCAGTTTTAGCTCTTAATATTTCATTTTGCGTAACGCCATCAATTTCCATATGGTAATAATTTGGTTCTCCGTTAATTCCACGCGTAATTTCAATTTTAAAAAGTTTGTTGCCGTTTTTATCAGAATATTCATGAAAAGAAAGACCGGGTGTTTCTTTATCTAAAGCTTTATCCATTATCCACATTTTTATTAAGTCTTCGCGATTTTGATTATTCTCAGCAAGTCCTTCGGCAGTTTTAATAAATCTTTCTGCAATTTGAGGTCTTAAATCTTCAGTTCTTTTTATGTAATTATCTATTTCTTCTTTGGATATTTTAACGCCAGTGGTTTTGCCGTCTATGTCGCTTACTTGTTTAATAACCAAGCCGCCATCAGTAGTATGTTTTATATCAACATTAAAAGATTTCTCCGTTATATTTTTATCATCTTCAAGAATATAGGTTTTTAATATCTTATCTTTAGTCTGTTCTTCAAATGTTCTCGCAAATTTTTCAGATGTTTCCCCTTCAGGGTTAATGGCAGGTTTTTGTTTGTCGTAGGAAAACCAGTTTTTGATGCTGTTCCATAATCCATGCTTACTTCCGCTATGAGTTTCGGTAAGATGCTCGGCGGAAGCGCCGGAAACGCTAGTGCCGAAAGCAAATTCTTTTCCATACTCACTAAAGAGATGCCAGATTTTTCCGATGGATTCAATACCGGTTTCAACAACAAGAGCGGTAGTGGCGGCTTTACTTGTTTTTTCAAGTAAGCGCAGTCCATAAGAAACAGCGTCAATGGTACCAATATCATTAACCATTTTATCTAAGTCTTTTAAGAAGTTGTCGTTTTTTTCCAGAATTGCGTTTTTTCTTTTATGTTTTTCTTCTGAAGGTAAGTTACTTTCTTCAATATCAGTAATTTGTTTGTTTATTTTTATAAGGCTATTTTCTAAATAGTTAGTAATAAATGACTGAATAAGAGTAAGATTAGCATCTTCTCTATTTGATAATCTTTGAATAAGATCTTCAGGAAGGCTAGCTTTGTAAGCTTTTTTAAGGTTTTCTACGGAAGCATTTTCTCCACCGGAAACTTTTTCAGCTTCTTTATAAATTTTATAAGCTTCTTCTTCGGCTTGTTCTTCTTCTAAACGCTTTTTTTCTATAATATCTGCTCTTTTCAGACGAGATTCTTTTTCCATTTCAGAGAGAAAACCGATAGCTAAGCTGGCTCTTAAAGCATTAGTAAAAGGATTAAGCATATTAAAGCCGTGTAAAACACGCCCAACTTTAATAATCATAGAAGGAATTTTTCCTACACCGGAAGCTTTTTGAATTAAGTTTTTATTTTCTATTTCCTTGTTTTTTATAGCTTGTTCTTCTCGTCCGGCATAAATATCACGGAGAGCTTCAGCGCGTCTTTTAACAAAATCTAGAGATTGAAGAGAATTTTTTTCTAAATCACTAAGATTTTTTTTGCTTTCTACGGATAATTTTTCGGTTATTTTAGAAAAGGCTTTTTTAAGTTTGTTGTTTTTCCATGCTTCAGCTTTAAAACCGATATTAGCTAATCCTTCAAAAATTCTTTTTCTTTCTTTTTCCGGTAGTTTATTAATGGCTTCTTCTATTTTTTTCTCTTCTTCGTCTTCCGAAATTTCTTTTTCGGAATCAAGATCTTTTTCAATTTTCCCTAAATCAAGTTTTTTGAGTTCTTCCTCTAGTTCTTTAAAAAGATCCTCTTCAGATAGTTCTCCTTCCGTTTTTTCTGTTTCTTTTTTTTCGTCTTCTTTAAGCCATCCTTTTATTACCTCAGCCGCGGCGGTGGCTGTTTCTTTTCTCTCTTTTTGAAAATAATTTTTTAGGGTTTCTTGGGGATCTGCAGGTTTTTCTTCTTTAGAAGATGTAGTTTCTGGTTTTTGTTCTTTTAGCCACTCTTTAGCTTTTTTTTCGGCATCTTCTTTGTTATAAAAATAATCTTCAAGGAAAGATTTTAAGCCTGCTTCTGTAACAAAACCAGCTGGTAATTTTTCCTCTGCCGGGAGAATTTTTTTAATTGTAAAATAATTAATTTCTCCTTCATTATCAAAAGACCAAACTTGGTCGCCGATTTTAAATGTCTTTTCTTCGCCGGTGCGGTCTTTAGTTGTTATACTTTCTAACCCTTTTTCTTCTTCAGGGTTTTGTTCTAGCAGCGTTGGCTCTTGTAGCGGCTCTTCTGGTGGAGTTTCAGTTGGCAATATTGGTTCGGGTTGTGGTTTTACTTCGGGATTTTCTGGTTTTTTAGCATCTAATTTTTTTTGTTTTTGTTCTTCTATTCTTTTTTTTATATTATAAGATTGTTTTTTTGCTCTTTCTTCGTTAGTAAGTACGGAAATTAAAATCGCCTCTATCCAATTTTTTCCGTCAAAAAATTTAAAACTTTTTTTATTTATTTTTTTAATAGGATGTTCGGTAATTTCTCCAGATTGTTGATCAACAATAAAAGCTGTTTTACCAACTTCAAAAAACTTATTTATTTGAGATGCGCCAAATTTGAACTCAAAACTGTCAACTAAATCGGGATCGTTTTCTGGGTTTTCCGGTTGAGTTTCTAATTTTGGAGGCGATTTTTCAGCATTTTCTTTATAATGAGGTAAATTTTTAATATTAAAAGACTCTATTTCCTTTGGCATATTTTTGGTATTTGTTTTATCGGGTTCTGTCGATAAATTTTCTTAAGGTTGTTCTTTCTCTTGCGCCTTTTTTATAAATTCTTCTTCACTTATTCCAATGGTGGTAAAAATAGGTTTGGCTAGTTTTAGCGCTTTTTCATGTCCAAACTCATCTTTTGTTTTGTTATAAGTATTTAAAGCGCAATTTAATATCGTCTCTTTTGATTTTTCGGATAATTCTTTTTTTGGAAGATTTTCTATTCCCATATTTATATTTTACCATTTTTCTACCATAAGAAAAGATTGAGAAGAGGATAATTTTAAGGTTTGAAAAATTTTCTCTGTGGCAAAAGGCATAAAAGGATGAAGAAGCTTAAGGCAACCAAAAAGAATTTTTTCTAAGAGGAAGTAAGCGGCTTGTTTGTCTTTTTCGTCAGCGCCTTTAAGGCGAGGTTTGGCTTCTTCTATTATTTTATCGGCAAAAGAGTGCCAGAGATAGTGGTAAGATTTTTCTCCGGCAAGGTGAAATTCAAATTTTTCATAGTGGGCAGTAATGGCTTCTTTTATTGATAAAAAATCTGCTAACTTATTTTTATCTTCTTCGATTAAAGATTTTTCCGCCGTGGCGGTGTTATAATCTTTCGGCTTATTCATAAAGATAAAGCGGGCAACGTTCCAGATTTTTGTAGTGAAGTTGCGGTAAGCGCGAATTTTATCTTCGGAAAGTTTAACATCATTACCGGGACCGGTGCCGATAATAAGAGAGAGACGAGTGGCGTCGGCGCCATATTTTTTTATCATATCAAGCGGATCTATGCCATTACCTAAGGATTTGCTCATTTTTTTCCCTTTTTCATCGCGGACGAGGCCGTGAAGATAAACTTTTTTAAAGGGAATATCGCCTAAAAGACAAGTGGACATTAAAATCATTCTTGCCACCCAGAAAAAAAGAATATCATAGCCGGTTTCAAGGATGCTGGTGGGATGGTAAGTTTTTAAATCACCGGTATTTTCTGGCCAGCCAAGAGTAGAAAAAGTCCAGAGGCCGGAAGAGAACCAAGTATCTAAAGTATCAGAGTCTTGTTGCCAATCCCCTGTTTTAGGAGGTTTTTCACCAACAAAAATTTCTTCTTTGTTATACCAAACAGGAATGCGGTGGCCAAACCAAATTTGGCGGGAGATGCACCAGTCGTGAAGATTGTCTATCCAGTTAAAATAAGTAGCTTTAAATCTGTCGGGGATAATTTCAATCTGGCCATTTTCCACAACTTGGCGCATAAGTTTTTTAAGAGTGGTTTTTAAACCGGCGGGAATTCCGGAAATTTTAGAATTTTTTAAGATAAATTCTTTATTAACACCGATAAACCACTGAAGTTTAGGAAGTGGCTCAACAGGAGTGGCGCAACGATAACAAACTGAAAGATTTTGAGGAACTTCTTCTTCTTTTTCTAAAAGGCCGCGAGTTTTTAGATTTTCTATTATTTGTTTTCTAGCTTCTTTTATTGATAAACCGCTAAATAAACCAGCTTTTTCTGTCATTAAGCCGTTTTCACCGATAATTTGGCGGCTTAGAAGATTATTTTTTGTAGCGATTTCTTCGTCTATGCGGCTATGAGCAGGAGTAACGCCAAGAGCGCCGGTGCCAAATTTTGGATCAACGTTGCGATCGGCAACAATTTTTATTTTTAAAGAAACACCGCAGAAGTCGGCTTCATATTCCTGCCCGATATATTTTTGATAACGAATATCATCGGGATGGACGGCAACAGCAGTGTCTCCTAATTTTGTTTCCGGACGGGTAGTAGAAATAGCGATAGGAAAATTTTGATCGTATTTAAAAGTGTAGAGAGTGGCTTTTTTTTCTTTATATTCAACTTCGTCGTCGGCGAGAGTGGAGCCGCAATGCGGACACCAATTAATAACGCGAGTACCGCGGTAAATCAGGCCAAGTTTATACATTTCTTTAAAGGCGGCGCGAACAGCATGGCCGCGCGGTTCGTCTAAAGTGTAAGCTTCGCGGGACCAATCAACGGAGGCGCCCATTTTTTTGACTTGAGTAACAATAGCATCGCGACTCTCGGAAGCAAATTGGTTGACACGGCATAAAAATTCTTCACGGCCGAGATCGTGGCGGGTTTTACCTTCTTTTTCATAAATCATTTTTTCCACTTTGGATTGGGTGGCGATAGCGGCATGGTCGGTGCCGGGGATCCAAAGAGTTTTTTTGCCACGCATGCGGTTGAAGCGAACCATAATGTCTTCCAAAACAAGAGTGGCAGCGTGCCCCATATGAAGAGTGCCAGTAACATTTGGCGGCGGAAGAACTATGGAAAAAGATTCGGCGGCAGGATTAGTAATGCCGGACTTAATGCATTTTTCCGGAGAAAAGAGTCCGGAGTTTTCCCAATCAGAGTAAATTTTATCTTCTGATTCTTCGTGATTAAAACGTGTGTCCATAAATAATAAGTCTATTAAATCATTTTCACCTAAAAACAGCTTAAAATCAATAAAAAAAGCCGCGGCTGTTTTTTTGCCGCGGCGGGAGTTTACTACTTTAAAATTTCAAACCGATTATCATAAGATAATAGTATTTCTCTTTTTTTATCATCCGCTAAACTTGCAAGTCTTTCTTTAGCCGGAAAATAAAATTTTAGTTTACTTGGATCAAAGAAAAAATCTTTAAATTTTTCATCAAAGAGAATATAAAAGCGGTCATGAGGAAGTTTTAATTCATAGCCGCGCGATCCAACACAAAGAAAAGCGGACGCGTGGACTAAGGTTAAATGAAGAAATTCGTCTAAGCCAGCATTTCTTATTTTGTTTTCAGCTAAATGCCAACCTAAAATGCTAAAATGAGCTATGCCGCCAGGTTTCAAGATTCTGTAAATTTCCTTTAAAGCCAGATCAATATTTCCGAGAACATAAAAAAGGCTATCCGATGAGAAGAGATAATGGAAAGTGTTATCCGGAATTATGCTTAAATCTCTAATATCTCCTCTTATATATCTTTGCCCGGGAATAACAATATTTTCGGCACTTAGAATGTCAATACCAAAAAATGCATATTGTTCTTGATTAAGACTAATAAAATAATTAATAGCTTCCCTAATAGCTCCTCCTTTATAGCAGCCGATATCAGCGATAAGAAGTGTTTCTCCGGGAAATTTTTTTTCTAAATCAGCCCAAACATCTTTAAAACTAACTCTTAAGTCTTCCTGATAAAACGTCATAAAGATAACAGGGCTGCTGTCAGTCCTTATTATAGGATCAAAATATTTTCTTCCATTTGACCATAGGGATATTTTTTCAATTTTAAGAACCTGCGGATTTTTATTGCCAAGTTCGCTCTCGCTTTCAAATGACATTTCTTCGCAAATCAAACTTTTATCTTCCATAACTTTCCTCTTTTCTGTGAGTGGTTTTTATTATTTTTAAAAGGCTGTTAATAATATACAATGTTTTTTTAATATGTCAAATTCGGCCGGTTATGTTTAGTTTGTATAAATCAATAAAAAAAGCCGCGGCTGTTTTTTTGCCGCGGTGGAGATTAGTCGCCGAATTTTTCTGCTTGCTCGTTAATAAAATACGCTTGGTCAAACGCATTTCTAATAGCATCTTCCATTAGAGAACGGACTATCTGAAGTAAGAGCTCTCTGTCTTTTTCAGTGGGAAGCTTATCCATTATTTTTCTTAATTTATTTCTGTTTTGTTCGTCATCCACATCGGACATTTTGGCTTTGGAGTTGCGGGGTCTTGGCATTATTTATCTCCTTTTAAAAATTTTTGGTGCAAAAAAATTGTTTATATAATAAAGTAAAAAAATGATTTTTTCAAGTATGCAAAAAAATGAAAAATAAGAAAATTATTTTAGATAGATAAGTTTCCGTTAGCTCGCAGGGGTTTTTTCTTTTTTTGTAAAAAATTAAAGTAAGCGGCGGCGGCTATCATAGAAGCGTTATCAGTGTTTAGTTTAAGCGCGGGAGCAAAAAAAGAAAGTTTGGCTTTTTTTGCTTCTTTTTTGAAAAGAGAACGAAGAGCTTTACTAGAAGCCACTCCCCCGCAAAGTAGAACTGATTTAGCTTTAAATTCTTTAGCGGCGCGCAAAGTTTTTTTAATCAAGACGCTAAAAGCGGCGGTTTGAAAAGAAGCGCAGACGTTTTCTGTCTTAAAATTTTTATGGTCCCGAAGATAATAAAGCACGGCTGTTTTTAAACCGGAAAAACTAAAATCATAATCTTTAGAGTTAACCATCGGACTGGGGAAAATTACCGAATTTTGGTTTCCTTTTTTGGCTTGTTTTTCTATTTCCGGTCCGCCGGGGTATGGAAGATTTAACATTCTTGCTACTTTATCAAAAGCTTCGCCAACGGCGTCGTCGCGAGTTTCGCCAAGGATTTTCCAAGTTATTGCGTTTTTCATTAAAGCTAAAATTGTGTGTCCGCCGGAAACAATAAGGCAAACAGCAGGAAATTCCGGAGAAGATTTTTGATTTATCCAGTTGCTATAAATATGACCTTCTAAGTGATTAACGCCAAGAAGAGGCTTTTGAAGTTTTTTTGCGAGAGCTTTGGCAAAATTTATTCCCTCCCAAAGAGCAGGTTCAAGGCCGGGACCAACGGTAACGGAGATTAAATCAACCCTGTTAAATAATTTTGCCTCTGGCAAAATTGCCGATGAGCGGCGTTTAACAGGGTAAATTTTTTTTAGGAGAAGAGGAAGATTTTTAGCGTGTTCACGTTTTGCAAGCATAGGAACAACACCGCCAAAAGGGGCGTGTAGTTTAACTTGCGAGGAGACAACGTGATGCAAGATTTTAAAAGAGGGATTTTTAAGCCCGCCCTTTGCTTTTAAAAGAGAAATAGCTGTTTCATCGCAAGAGGTTTCAATAGATAAGATGCGCATAGCGTTAAAATACTATAATAATTTCTTAAAAAAGAAAACCGCCGAGAAGGCGGTTTGGCGAATAAGTGATTTTAGCTAGTGATGACAAGTTCTTCTTCAGGATTTTCCAATTTAAGATTAGAAATAATTTTTTCAGCAACAAAAGAAGGTTCTAGATAGTCTTTATAATTATCCGGTTTTTGCTCGTCAAAAAGCGCGGTCTTTATACCGCCCGGGTAAACGGAAAGGATTTTAATAGCGTTGCCTTCGTAGGTTTCTACTTCTAAACGAAGCCCTTTTGTGAAACCATCAACGGCACGTTTTGAGGCACCATAAGAAGCTGATTCAAGATGAGGCTCAAGAGCACTAATAGAGATGATATTTAAGATGGTTCCAAAATTTTGTTTTTCCATAACGGAAAGAGCGGAACGGCAACCATAAATAGTTCCAAAAACATTTATATCAAACATCTGGCGGACGCGAGACATATCAAGATCTGAAACACGAGAATATGGAAGCCAGACACCGGCGTTGTTAATCCAAATATCTATTTTACCAAATTCAGAAAAAGTTTTAGCGGCAAGATTTTTTACTTCATCTTCTTTTGAAACATCGGCGGGAAATGAAAGAGAGGCGGCGTGAGGTGGAAGATTCTTAAGTTTTTCTTCATTTAGATCGCTTGCCACAATTTTTACTTCTTCTTTTGAAAAAAGTTTAACGAGCTCCAAGTCAAGACCAGAAGCGGCACCAGTAATGACAATAATTTTATTTTTTAAGTCCATAAGATGATTTTAGCAAATTTTTAAAAGGAAAAAAATATTTTATTTTATGTGCCTCCAGCAGGAATTGAACCTGCATTTTGAGCTTCGGAGGCCCACGTTCTATCCGTTGAACTACGGAGGCAATTTTATTTTGTTATTTTAAAAAAATATTGCGCAAAAAATCGGAAAGTTTGATATTGGTGCTCGGGGCGGGATTTGAACCCGCAAGTCCTTTCGAACACAACATTTTAAGTGTTGCGCGTATACCAGTTCCGCCACCCGAGCAATGTTTTATTTTTTTGTTCTATTTTTACCGCGGTGTGTTGGTTTTAAACTATGACAGTTAGGGCAGAGAATTCTTAAATTTTCAATTCTATTATCATGCCTGTCTCCATTAAGTAAACACACGTTTACCATTAAAAGAGGCCATGGCCGGAATTGAACCGGCGTATAAGGGTTTTGCAGACCCTTGCCTTACCACTTGGCTACATGGCCATCTTAAAGCTATTTAAAACGCCTTTATTGCGAAGAGCTTTATTTATATTACTTCCCGATGAGAGCTTTTTCAACAGCAGAGCTGTTTTCCGGGCCAAAGTCATAAAAAAAGGAAACACGCGGCATAGGTTTGATATTTATTTTTCTAAGAAGGCGCCAGTTAATGCTATTTTCGGCAGATTTTAATTTTTTAAGGACGGCGGTGCCTTTTTCAGAAGGAATGGTGCTAATGCCAACTTTAGCATTATCAAGTTTTTTATTAACTTCCATGGAAGTGATAGTAGTCAGCGCATCTTCTAAATCAAAATCGCGGCGGAGCATTTCGCCAAGTTCTTTTTGAATGAGACTTTCTACTCTTTCTTTCCTAAAAAATTGCATAAGAGAAAAAAGTTAGGGAATGACTAAAAGTTCATCGCCGGTTAAAATATTAAAATCAGAGTCTGAAAGTTCAACAATTAATCCGCATTCTTTTCCAGTTTCAATTTGGCGGACTGACAATTTTTGAGATTCAAGGCTTTTTATTTTTCCTTTGCCAATTATCGCGTCGGCACGATTGATTTTAAAAGAGTTTCCGGATTTTAAAACACCTTCCTCTACTTTACCGCCAATAGTTTTTAAAAGCTTGTTAGAATTAAAGACCGCTAAGACAATTAGACGGTTTTTTATTTCTTTTTTTTGGGTGTCAAATTTTTCGTCTTCAACAGCTTTAATAAGTTCGTAAATTATTTCGGAAGAGATTACTTTTACGCTGTGGGCACGAGCAAGATTTTCGGCGGCTTTGGCAGTTTTAACACGAAAGCCAATAATGGAAGCAGCGGAAGTGAGAGCCTCTTTAACGGAGCCATCAGTAATTTCCCCTACCGAAGAAGAAATAATGGATATCTTTTTTTCGTTTTCTGGTAAGGAAGAGATAATTTGAATTAAAGCTTCTAACGTGCCAGCAGTATCTGCTTTTAAAATAAGATTAAGATTTTGGACAGGGGAGGTAGAAGCGGAAACAGTTAAAGAGGTTTCCGGTTTTTTTATAAGGTCGTGGGTTTTGGCGGGTATGATTTTACCGGGGATTTTAATTTCGGCGAGATTAATCATACCAGCAGAAAATACCGCGCCGATTTCAGGTAAACTTTCAAAACCCATAATAACAGCGGGAGCGGAGGGAAAAAGTTCGCCGACTTTTTCGCCAAGAAAATTTTCTAACATTTTTATTTTTCCAAAAGCAGAGCCAGAGACAATTTCTTGGCCGAGTTTTAAAGTGCCGTTTTTAATAATGACAAAAACTTCGTTGCCGCGGCGAGAGTCTTTTTTTACTTCTAGAATAATACCACTAGCAAGAACCGCGGGATTGTAGTTTAAACCTTCAAGCTCGGCGGTAAGAACAACTAAATCTAAAAGTTCGGGAATGCCAGTGCCAGTTTTAGCGGAAATTTCTTGCCAGCTTATATTTCCTCCAAAGCCCTCTAATAAAACACTATTAGCTAAAAGATCTTGTTTGGTTTTTTCAATATCAGCGTTGTTTTTATCTGTTTTATTAATAGCAACGACAAAAGGAGTTTTGGTTTTAAGAAGAATATCTAAACATTCTTTGGTTTGCGGTTTAACTCCGTCATCAGCCGCCACAACTAAAATAGCAACATCGGCAACACCGGCGCCGCAGGAGCGCATACCAGTAAAAGCTTCGTGACCGGGCGTGTCTATAAAAGTGATTTTTTTGCCGTTATGAGAAATTTCGTAAGCGCCGATAGATTGAGTAATGCCACCAGCTTCGCGAGTGGCAATGCTGGTTTTTTTTATAAAATCAAGCAGAGTGGTTTTGCCGTGATCAACATGTCCCATAACAACAACGACTGGAGGACGCGGAAGTTTTTTTAAGTTATTTTCTTTT